>ERZ772909.73-NODE-73-length-78717-cov-6.775317_pt1 | contig 78717 bp, 67 predicted proteins | sample MGYA00511137_ERZ772909 | MGnify/ENA primary metagenome ERZ772909 (study PRJEB29015, sample SAMEA2738095) | human oral metagenome | biome: human oral; feature: human-associated habitat; material: saliva | place: China | collected 2270 ... | reverse complement strand
AACAGAGCTGAAGTCTGTCTTCCAAAAGCTCAAAAAACTTCTTTTCATCATGATTTGCGAGAATTGCAACTTGAGGCACATTGAGGGTTACCACTCCTTGATTGAAACGCCCCTCGTATTTGTAATTTCCATTTTCATCTTTCCAAGGCGAAAGGAAAGCACGGCAGCCCATCGGAGCAAAGACATTTCCCTCCTGAATTTCTCTCATCTTCTTGGCCGAAATATAGTCAGGATACATTCTCTTGGCAGAACATTTCACAGCGATCTGTGTGAGGTAATCATACTTTCCACCTTTGAGCGCATTACATTCATCCAAAACATACACGAGCTTTGGAAATGCTGGTGTTATATAGATACCTGCTTCGTTTTTAATCCCCTGAATCCTTTGATTCAAAATTTCCTCAATAATTTGTGCGGTTTCCTCCAAATATTCATCTTTTTCATCTAGCTCTAGGAAAAGCGTTACAAAAGGCGACTGCCCATTGGTCGTCATAAGAGTATTGATCTGATATTGAATCGTCTGCACTCCAGAGGAAAGCTCATCCTTTACTCTCATCTCTACGAGCTTTTGAATCTGTTCATCTGAAAGTTCAGATCAGAATTGTTCTTTATATTTTCTTTCATATTTCTTCTTGGTATTGAAAAGATATTTTCCAAGATGTTTAATATTCACAGACTGACCTCCATACTGAGAAGAAGCTACAGAAGCGATAATCTGCGTCATCACCGTGCAGGCTACCTGAAAAGACTTTGGAGTCTCTACGAGCTTATTATTCATCACCGTTCCATTCTCAAACATATCCTTGATATCAATCAGACAGCAGTTGAACATTGGTTGAATAAAATAATCCATATCATGAAAATGCAAAATTCCCTCATCATGTGCATTTCTAATCTCCTCTGGAAGCAAAACTCTACGAGCAAGATCCTTGGAAACCTCTCCAGCAATGAGATCTCTCTGAGTGGAAGCGATTGCAGAATCCTTATTGGAGTTTTCCTGTCCTACCTCCACATTATCATTTCTAATCAGCGTAAGGATGGAATCATCGGTCGTATTTGCCTTTCTAATCAAGGCCCTCTGATAGCGGTAGATAATATATTTCTTTGCAAGTTCTGCTTTATTAAGCTTGATCAATTGCATTTCAATAAAATCCTGAATTTCTTCAATCGGAACGGTTCCCTTTTTTGAAGCCTCCAAAGCTCTAATTACCTCTTCAATCACGAGTTCACTCGCCTGTTCTGATTCAGGCACTTCTTTATTGGCTTTTTGGATTGCAATATGGATCTTCTCAGGATTATAAGCGACTTCTGAACCGTTTCTCTTGATTACTTTTTGGATGCTCATTTGGATGCTAAAATTAAAGGTATAAAAAAAATCTGACTTCCGCCAACGAACGCTCTTTTCACAATATCTTGTGTTTATTTTTTTGTTCAGATACAAGATATAGTATTTCAAAGGAAAATCAAGGGAAAAATCAGACTTTTTTTTTGCCTTTTGATAGCAATAAGATAGCGCACTTTACAAATTGCAAGAGAAAATCAACTTTTATACAATAAATCTTTTAAAATCCTCAAAGCTATCAAAATCCTGGTATACAGAGGCAAATCTTACATATACCACAGGATCAATATCTTTTAGAGATGCTAGAATATCAGATCAGATTTGCTTACTTGAAATTTCTGGGCTCTCTGCCTGCCACTTTATCTCTAAGGAAGAAATCAGCTTATCAATCTCCTCTGGATGAATTGGCCTCTTGGCAAAAGCAAGCATTACCGCTCTTTTGAGCTTTGCACGATCATACATTTCTTTTGTCCCATCTTTTTTTACTACGATCAATTCTACAATGCCGATCCTTTCAAATGTTGTAAATCTATGTGTACAAAACTCACACTCTCTCCTTCTTCTCACTACTTGACCATCTTCTATCATTCTAGAATCCACCACTTTTGAATCCATGTTTTGGCATTTTGGGCATTTCATGACTTATTTTTTACAAGGAATAAAAATTTTATGCAAAGATTGACTGATTCTGGAGATTCTTTTCTTCTGAAGAATCTTGCTGGTTGTGGTTAGAACGATCAACAAATTCTTGTAAAGTATAGGTATACTCTTGCCCATCATGAAAAATCCTCTGATAATGCAAGAAATAAAACATAACTAAAGCCGTCATTCTCACATCGTTTTTACAATACTCTTTAAACTGCTCAAGGAGCTCTTGATTTCATGATTCTTGGTATTGTTTCCAAAGGACCTCTCCTTCAGCTCCTGAGCTTAGTGTCTTAGTTACTCCAATCAGAGCTTCAGAAAGCTTATTAAGTCAGATTCTCTTCTTGGTCAAATGAAGGAAAAAGACATACAAATCGATACTCTTGCGATTAAGCTCATCTATTTCCGCTTGTCCATAACCAACATTGTAAATAGAAACTGGATTATCAAACCAGATCTGATTAAATCCTACGATATATCCATCAAAAGCTAACATACGATCTACAAATTCCTTGAGATCTTCTTGCATAACACACTCATACTCCATACGATCTCACTTTGGATACATTGCATAGCCAAGGAGATATTTAGCAGATTTGAGATCATCTACAACGGTTGTTTCGATATCGTAGACAAGATAAGGCTTTCCCGAGATTGTCGAATATTTTCCTGTTTTGAACTCATCCATCAAAATTTGTTCAATCGTCTTTTGTCAGTTTTTTGCCATTTTTTTTGCATCAAATTTGAGTAGCATCCTTTCAAGTTTGGAAATCTCATCAGATCCTGTACAAAAAACTTCAATCTTATCTCTTTCGTCAAAAAAACTTATCCCTTCCTTAGTTTTAGAAAACCAAAATACCACATCAGATCTAAAGTAATAATATACTTCATCTCCCTCCGCCAAAGCCAATTTCAAAAAGGATTTGAGATTTTGATCACGTGGATTTCTAATTTCACGCTTAATTATCTCCTGCAAATGAGGAAGAAAGTCATTTTGAATACTCTGAATCTCATCTAAAGAAAATCTCTTGTACATAAGCCTTCTACTTAATAATAAACCATTTGTACTTGTAAATAAAGCTTTGAGAAAATCAAGTCAAACCCGAAAAATTTGCAAAAAAAGCAAAATCCAATACACTTAAGAAGTCAATATTTTCTTAAAAAAAGAAAGAAAAATCTGACCTTTTAACTCGTTATAGATACAAAAATGCAAAACGCCAAAATACTCTCAAAAACTATGCTTACCGATGAAATACTCGAACTCAAACTTGAAACAACAAAAATCGATACCCTCCCTGGACAATGGATGTTTATCAATTATCTCGGACTAGAAAAGCCACTCAAAAGAGCTTACTCAATCGCAAATAGCGAAACTCAAGGAGAAGTCAGTATTTTGACCTTTTTGATCAAGCTTTTGGAAAATGGACAAGGCTCAAATCAGCTCAAATCTTTGCAAGTTAGCGATGAAGTAGGACTTGAAGGGCCAAACGGACATTTCACGCTCAAAAATACGCAAAATCCAAAAGTTTTTCTCTCAACAGGTTCTGGACTTGCTCCTTGCTATCGCATGGCAAAAGAAGACCAAAGCTGAGCAAAAAAGCGATTTTTCTTTTCTGTTTCCCATGGAAAAGATCTTTTTTACTCCGAACAAATCAAAGCTCTAAACATTCCTGAAACCCATATTTCTGTTTCTAGAGAAGAGGTTCCATGATATGAACAAGGAAGAATTCAGATTGATGATATTGATTTTCCTGTAGAGACGGAATTTTACATCTGTGGCGTGCCTTTGATGGTCAAGGATTTTATGACTAAGCTGAGGGCCAGAGGATATAGCAATATTTTTGTAGAAGCCTACTAGAGAATATTTTAAGCACAATATAATAAAAAAAACCTGACTTAACATCAGGTTTCTTCTTTTTTTTGAAAGTTTCTCGATTATTCAGCTTTTGCTTCTGCCTTATCTTCCAAGTGTTTCATTGAAAGTCCGATCTTTCTGTTTTTAGGATCGATGAGGATAAGCTTAGCCTTTACAATTTGTCCAAGCTTTACGATTTCATTTGGATTGTTTACTGCTTTTTGAGAAAGTTCGCTAAGGTGAACAAGTCCATTGATATCGTCAAATACTCTAACGAATACTCCATAAGGTACAAATCTGATGATTTCTCCTTCGATAACATCTCCAACTTTGTACTTCTTTGGAAGTTCTGACCAAGGATCTCCTTTGAGCTGTTTGCTTGAAAGAGAGATCTTTCCGTTTTCGAGACCAATTACTTTAACTTGCATCTTGTCTCCGATCTTTCCAAGTCTATCGATATCATTTACGTGTCCGTAAGTAATTTCTGAGATGTGAACAAGACCTTCAACAGTACCTCCGATAGTCACAAAAAGTCCGTATGAAGAGATTCCTGAAACCACTCCATCAAATACTTTTCCAACTTCAAGTTCAGCAAGAACCTTTTCTCTTTCTTCTTTGAGCGCTTCTCTTTCAGAAAGGATGATTCTTCTGTCTTCTTCATCGATATTGATAACTCTTACCTTGATCTCCTGTCCGATAAGTTCAAGAAGTTTATCAAAGATTGCTTCTTGATCTCCATCTTCTACTCTAGGGTAGTGGATAGGAGCAAGTTGAGACAATGGGATGAATCCCTTGATACCGTGCATGTCAATCAAAAGTCCTCCAAGGTTTGCCTCAGTAGGAACAACAGTGATGATTTCATCTTTTTCGAATTTTGCAATAACAGACTTCCATACATCGTATTGGAGGAGTCTAGTCACTGAAACGATGTAGTATCCATCTTCGTGTCTTACAGCAGGATTGATAATTTCAAGTTCAAGTTCTGTAGATGGATTAAGATCAAATTGAGATCTCTTGAGTTCTTTAGCTTCTTTTGAAAGGATGATACCAGTAAAAGCACCATTCTCACAGTTTACCAAAACTCCGTTCTCAATTTCTTTCAAGATTGTTCCCTTTACTTTTTGACCTTCCTTGATCACAGGAACAGTGTAGTTGCTAGCTGCAACTGCTGTAGCTTTTTTAGCCATTAAAATATAAAAATAATGAAATAAAAGAATAAACAAGTAATAATTAACAATCTAAGAGATCAGACTTTTTTCTTTTTTAGAAGGAGGCTGGATCTCAAAACATTGTTCTACATTGATTTTTACCTGTTGTTTGGGACTATACCTTAAGTCCAATTTTCTTAGAGATTTTTGTATAAGTATCGAGATCTCTAGCCTTAAGATATCTAAGGAAACTTCTTCTCTTTGCAACTTTTTTCAAAAGACTTCTTTTTGCATCGTAGTCCTTTGCATTCGCAGCTACGTGAGCCTGAAGCATTGCAATTTCGCTAGATAAAAGCCCGATTTGCATTTCTGGAGACCCAGTATCTCTCTCGTGTCTCTGAAACACATTTTCTTGTGTTTGTTTTGCCATTTTAGTAATGGATTTAGAAAAATAAAATAAAGCTGAACTAATCCCACAGTTTCCTTGATACCAAGGATACCGTAAATATGGATGTCCCTCTACTCCTGACCGGAATCGAACCAGTATCTAACCCTTAGGACGGGCCTATTCTATCCATTGAACTACAGGAGCAAAACTGTGTTTTTTAAAAAAGAGAGTTCCATCGAAATGGAATCATCTCTTTATACTGATTTGTGGAGTAAAAATCAAGAGGAAGAACAAGAAAAAATTTCATCTAATAAACAATCTTAAATCTTTAATTTTCTCATTAATTTATCAATTGTTGACTGATCATAAGACTCCAGCAAAGGGAGGTATTGACTAAGCTCTTGTGCAAAATTTTCAATACTTTCCTGAGAGTCATTGATCGTATAAATCTCATGATGAGATGGGAAAATAAGGACAAAATTCAGAATTTTTCCACTTTTTACCTCTCATTCAAAGAGAAATCCTTTGAGGTTAGAATAAGGTATTTGACGATTACCAAAAGTAAGTGCTAAGTCTCACAATTGAACATCAAGCTGCTGAGTCACTTTTGTCTGAAGATATGCATATCCTCAGATTAAGAACAGCAAAAAAATTGCTCAAACTACATTATCATATACAAAACTTAACACAACCAACCCCAAAAGCACAAGCACAAAGAGTACATATCGCCACTTTGGTCTCTCAAAGACTTCTCCATTGAATACCTTGAGCATGATCAATAAATATCAGATAAAACTATTTTGCAGGAGTAATCTTTTTGATTGTTACATCAAAGATCAAATCTTTCCCTGCAAGTTCATGATTTGCATCTACTGTAATATCCTTATCAGTAATTTCAGTAATTGTAGCTGGGATTTTTCCTCCGAGGAGCACCTGTGTTCCTACACTCACCCCTGAAAGATCCCCTACCTGTTCTAGAGGAATTTTTCCAATAAGTTCGTCTTTTTTCTGTCCATAAGCTTGATCAGCTGGGATTTTCAAAGTTTTAGTCTCTCCTAGCTTCATCCCTACTACACCTGCATCAAATCCAGCAATCATCTGGCCTGCTCCTACAGTAAACTCCAAACCTGCCTCATAATCTCTATTTGGATTATATTTTCCAGATGCCTTTGCAATAGATTCTACACTAGTATCAAATACATTGTGATCATCAAGTCTTCCAATATAATCTACTATGATATTGTCTCCAGTAGCGACTTTTACTTTTTGAACATCTGCATTTGCAGCTGCTAAATAATCTTTAATAGCTTGTTGTGTATTCATTCCTGTTGAAGTAATAGATAAATTTTGATCTCCTGTCAAATTAGTCTGAGGATTTGAAGTTTCTGTTCCACATCCTGCGAGCACTAGCATACCAGCAAGAGCAATCATAAGTACTTGTTTTTTCATTTTGTATATCTGTAAAAAGATAAATAAATCTGACTTAAACTATACGTATTCCTTGTACAATAGCAAATTATTTTTTCCGCAATATAAGTTGAGCAACTTCTCCATTAGGAAGTAGAGGTTCAGCTAGCTCTAAAGTAAGATGATAAGCTCCTGTTAAAATATCTGAAGGAACAATAGCCAATACAGAAGTTTTCAGATTTTTAGACCTTGTTTTAAGAAAAACTGAAGAATCCTGATCTCGCTGAGAAAAATCTCCTGATCAAAGCTCTATTTCAAGCTTTTGGAGAGGTTGTGAAAGCCTAAATGCCAGTTGTCCTTTCCCAACATCCTGACCTCCTGTGAGCAAAATCTCAGCTACTGTTCCAGAAACCGGTGCCCTCAAAGTTAAACCTGCATACTGATAAAGGGCATCTTGATAAGATAAACTGGCTGATGAAATTTGCTGAGCATTTTGTATTTTTTGTGCAAAGAAATCTGATCTTGCCTGAGCATGATTAAATTTTGCTGTTTTCAAAGCTTGTTCAGCGACCTGAAGTTTGGCCGATAAGGAAGAAAGCTCACTGGAGGATAAGTCAGCTTGGAGAAGCTTATCCCACTCTGATTGAAGAACAATATAGTCCTGTTCTGCCTTTTCTTCCTGTTTTTGTAAAAGTGCAATACGCTCCTGCAAAGCTGGTAAACGTTTACGAGCCTCAAGAGCTATCTGGAGACGAGTTTGTTCGTAATTTGCCTGTTGATCATAATGCATTTGAGTATCTTGGAGTTGCAAAACTGGTTCTCATCCTTTGACTTCGGTTCCTATCTCTACAAGAGGACGAATCATTTTTCCATAAACTATTGACGCAACATCAATCATTTCTCCTCCTGTCAAAACTACTGGTTTGATAATTAGATTCGATCATGTGGCTGGAATATCCTCTATAGTCTCTTGGTGAGATAAGCATGGAAGTGCAAATGAAAACTTGAAACCAAAACGAACTATCAACATTACTCAAACACCAATTATAGCCCCAGTTCCTATTCGACATCGTTTTCTTTTCATCAAAAGAGAAGCATAAACAAGGTAAAAATACTGACTTTTATTTTTTTATTATAAAGAAACAAGTTTCTCTATTCCTATTTCCTCGTTGATTTGTTGTACAAGAAACCTATACTAAGCCTTCTTCTGCATTTTAAGCTTCTGAATTTTTATTTCCAAAGTTAGGAGCTGATCTTTAAGCATAGCGTATTCATCTTGCTTCTCATCAATCTTAAGAGGGTCTGCAACTGGTGAGCTCTCAAGCATAATCAACACTTCTTTAACCGTCTGAAGATAGGTCTGCTTATCGCGATATTCTTTCTCAAGAAGAGAAAGCTCATCTTTTTTACACTCAGTAGTTGCATCTGCAACCCCTAACTCCCCATCCAACAAACTAAAGGTTGAAAAATTAGCAGGTATTGGCTCATTTCTCTCACTCATCAAAATTTGTTCAACAGAAAGAAGCGATGAGAGTACTGCCTGATTTTCTACAAGCAAATTGAATGTCTCCGGACTCCCCCTATGAAAAAGGAGGATCTTTTGATGTTTTTTAAGATTAAGCTCACTTTTTTTCTCAGAAATCTTATGAATAAGATCAAAAAGCTTATAAATTTTAAAATCCTTTGACCTTGACATATCGATACAAGAAGAATCTTTTGATTTTTCTCCAACAAAATGTGAAATTTGCTCTCTTAAACCAGGCATATACGGAGCAAGCAACTCAATCAGTTGAAGGAAAATAGTTCCTGCAATATGATAATCTCAGTTAGATTCCAACTTCTTAATACACTCTAGATATCGTGAAAAGTCCTTTCTCGTAAAAGTCTGAACCTTTTGAATAAAATCAAAAGATGAAAGAAGTCAGACTTTTTGATTTTTTTCTGCTGCATCTGATATCTGAGAAAACTGCTCAAAAATCCAGAGATCCATTGCTGTTGCTGCGGCTGTAGTATCCTGAAATGCTTGATGTTCATAAAGCCACTTAAAGAGATTTCGCAGATGAGTAAGATATCCATAGGCTTGATCCAAAGCCTCCTGAGTAGGCTTAATCTGTTGAGAAAGCAATAATGTAATTGCATCTCGTCCATATTCCTTAGCTCGCACTAAAGTTTTTTCTGACCAAATCCCCTTGGCAAAGCTAAAATCAAGATCAACAAATTCATATACTCTCTTGTCTCACCTCAAGAAATCAATTAACAAAAGTATCTGTAAAGTCTGTGGACTCTCATGTATAGAAAAAACAAATGTTTTTTCCAATTCATCTCTCAGAAGAGAAAGAGAAAAGGCGTTTAAAACTTGTTCATCTCGCACTCCCAAGCTATAGTACTCTTTTGGTAATAACAAGCTGGGATCAAGAAGTAAAGAAAGCTGATCTGGAGCTAGTTTAATCCCAGTATGCTGATTTTCTAAATCTAGCAAAAAGGAAATTTGTTCCTGTTCAGTCGCTTGCTTAAAAGTATTGATCTGAGATAAAAACTCTTCTCTCTGTCAAAAAGCAACTGCAATATTATCCAAATCTTCATCTGGGATCAGAAAGCAGAGATCAATCAAATTATTAATTGGAAGTTTCGTTGGAATTTTCTGTTCAAATAACAATGTTGCAAGTAAAAATGGTAGTGCAGAATTACTTCAAATAAGAGTAGCAGGATTTGTAATGACCTTTCCCTCTTTATAAGCAAAATAATGTCCATAAGGATTATTAACTTGTGTTAGTATCTTAGACTCAAAACGAGAAAAATGCACAGCAAGCTCTTCTCAATAATTTTCTTTTATCCAAGAGAGAAAATCTTCTGAGATTTCTGAAAAATCAAGAGTAAGTTGAGGGATAATCTTTTTGAGCAAACGAGATCATGAAATCCTAGAATAAGGAACCTGCTGAACCTGAGTTCTTTCTTCTGCCAAATTTCCAATTTCCCTCAATCAGAGAATAATATTATCAATATTTTGTAACATATTATACTCGACCCCCACGTTTTCACTCTTTTTTTCACTACTCACAACAGCCTTTTGAACAAATTCTTCACATAAATTACCGTTATCATCAAGGATCTGCTCATCCAGAGGAAGTCAGAGTTCTTTAACTTTTTCAAAATGCTGCGGAGAAATCATAGGATTGATACGAATAATTCCGTTATTTGTAAGCGTATCAACACCATCTGCTCACAATATCGGAATCTTTTTATTGATAATTGGCAAAATCAAGTTTTTCCCTATATATTTTTTATATCTTTTATCATTATTGTGAACAAGCACTGCAACATCAAAAAAGAATGTCGTCAAATCCTCTACCACCAAATTTAACACCTCTCATTTTGCCTCTACGAAACACTTAATCTCTAGCAATGGCTGATCTTCTGTCTTTCGAAAAATATCTTCAGCATGGACAGGAGTTTGGTAAACAGTATCTCGATAGACAAGCTGATGATCACTTTTTCGCATTTTTTTCTCCCCAAAAACATCACAAAGAGCTTGTATCTTAGATAAATAATCAGCAGAAAAAGTCTGATTTTTTCAGAGAAAATCTACAAGACATTGCTCATTCTTTTTCATATTTTTTGCCTGATATTGTGCAATCCTCTGTTTCTTGGCAAAAAAAGGAAGCCTATTCTTCCCCTTTAGGCAATCATTATAAGCCAGAGCATTATGTGAAAAGAAAATAAGCGGTACAAAATTTTTATGCTCTCTGTATTTGGTATGTTGAGCAAACATTTTCCAAGAAATAATTTTCTCCCACAACTGAGCAGATACCTTATCCATAGTTGGTAGGATAATTGGATAATAAGCATCTATCTCTGGGATTGTTTTTTGAAGACTTCAGATTTTATGATTATATTTTTTGTTTAGAGCCATGAGATTTTGGATAGGTAAAAACATTTAGAGAAATCTTAGGATTACTACAGAAAAACTATTCCTCACGATATGAATAGAGCCTATAAATCAGATATCCAAGCATAGTCAATGTCAGAATCAGCATCATATCTTCTACCGGCCCCACCTTAACTTTTTGAGCTTCAGTAAGTACTGCCTTATTTCCATCAGCACAAAGCGCCTCTACAGTATAATATGCGTAAACATCCTCTTTGGAAGTTTTGTCAAATGGATATTCAAACCTCGTTAATTCCGTTTCTCCCAAAAATGACTTATCAGAATTATCTGCAAAGTCTGATTTATATACGAGATATTTTGTCGCATTTTCAATCTTATTTCGAACAAGATAGTACTTGTTACCGATTTTTTGAGTTGATACCTTAATATTCTTTACCACACAGGTTGGAAGCGCTGCTGTGGGATGATCAGGAGCCATTTCGAGTCCTGAAGCAGAAAGTGCTGTTTGATTTGGCCCTGTTCAGCTCGCAATAGGCATTGTAAATTCAAGCACATCAGAAGGAAGTCCATCAGCAATATTTTGAATATTAAGAGGTTGAATTTTGAAAAAGTAATCTTTACCATAAGTGAATCCTGAAAGCGTTGCGGTAGTTTCTTTTGTAATAGCAGTTCCAGCTAGGTCGTCTTTAGTTAAACCATATTGGATTGCATATGCAGGACTCGATCATCCAATCACCTTCCAATCAAGCTGAATAGCACCTGCCAAAGTGGTCAAGGCCTGGATCTTAACCTCTCAAATCTGAGTATTGTCAGCGACCTCTAAGGTCAGCATTTTATCATATTTTTTACTAAGAGTCGGTCCTGCTGATAGGTCTGAAGCGATATCAAGAGATCCTGTTTGAGTTAGCATAAGTTCTTTGGAAAAAAGCCCATCTTTTTCTTTATCCAGTGGATATTCTTTATTATCAGGAAATATAAGTTTTGCAGAACTTACATTATCCTCGGTGGTAAGTTCAAAACGAACTTTATTTCAGACTTTTAGATTTTGATTTGGAGTGGCTGTAAAAGATTTAAGGAGATTGTCTGACTGTCCTTGATAAGTAAACACCAGCTTCTCCGAAGATCCCACCTGTTCATTAGTCACAGAAAGAGCCTTAATCTGTAAAACATTTGTCCCAACTTTGAATCCTGAAATTGTATCATTAATAAGACCGTTAGCATCTGTTGTAGTTTCCTTGGCTAGTGCATCATTGAGCAATATCTGTACACGAGCATTTGGCAAGGTATCTGCAGTAGCCATAACATTGATCGTCGATTGATTCTCCTCCGATCATGCACTAGGAGAGAGAATTTGAATATTTCTAACCTCTGCCTTAAAGTCTGAGGAAACCATAACTGTAGTTGATCATGAAATAGTATCTTGTGTAAAATCAGCTACACTTACTGTAAAATTACCAGGTTTTGTAATTAACAAGCCCTTAGTATATTTTTTAACTCACTGATCTGCGAGCCCCATCTCTAGGATCCCTCCATTGGAAATGGTTGCATCAGTAAGCTTGAGTTTAGAGGCTGAATCCTTTGCTATACCATCAACAGACATAAAAACCATCCCGGTATAATTTTTCATAACTTGCTTGTTTTTTATAGCCTTGATTGTAAAATCTACAGCCTGATTAACAGCAAATGAGGAAGGAGAGACTTCAATCTGAAAAGCATCTGGAGAAACAGCAAAAGTAACCCCGAAAAAAGTAATCATCAAACTAGATGCCAATAGTCTTTTCATCGTTAACGAAATATTTGAGAAATAAAATTTTATTCATCATGATGGTGATGCTCAGAAAGATTTCCAACACTTAAAGCTAGTTGTTCTGCCTTTGTATTAAGAAGATAAGCGTCTGCTATTAAGATCTGCCCCTCATCTCCATCAAATTGTAATTGGAAAATATTATGATCAAGCGCATTTTTCCCATATCCGGAAAGGACAAGGTTGACAAGACCTGTGTCAAATGTCCAAGTCTGGAGGAAACCAGAAAGAGACTCTTGATTTATCTTTATTTTTTCAGGGTTATATTGGAGTTGAATTTGCAAACTTCACTCTGTGGGAATTTTTTCTGATCCAAAAATTTCGAAGACACCATCTTCTGCTTTGTATGCTAGATCTCGACCTGAGTTTTTTATTTGACTCAGTTCTGCAATATCAAGAACACTAGCAGTCATCAATCATCCCTCCTGAGCAATCAAAAAGAGCCCTCGCCCAAATAGAGCACCAAACAAGACAATCCCAAAGTTTTTCAGAACCTTCACCTGCATCTTAATCTTAAAAATAAAACTCACACATTTAGCGCATATCATAGTAAAATTCAAGAGAAAGTCAAACTGAAAAGGAAAAAAATAAAAGAAATCAGAATTCAGACTTTTTATTTTTTTTTGATAAAGAAATAGAAAAATAAAGTTAGATTTTTTAGTCACAAAATGCCATATCATTCGTATTTTTGAGTGTAGCAAAGAATGTATTCCAAACTGACATAAGAAACTTGGTATTTTCCCCTTTTCAAGTTTCGCTCAAAATATGCTTTAGCACATTTATTTCTCGAAAACCTATGATCGTATTATGAAATTGTCTACATACTTTCAGGAGCAACATCGCATAAGACTGAGCGATAAGGATAAGCTCCAACTCTACCATACTATTCAAATAAAAAAATTAAAGAGCGAAACATCTCTAATTAAGAGAGCTTTTTTTCAGAAGCATTTATGGTATTCTCTAATGAGTTTGACCATGATTTTCGTATTTTTTGGGACCTACTTTTGGAATGATCTAGAGACCACAGACTATAGAGCCTTTCTTTCTCATAAACTACCAACACTTAATAGCGCACAGGCTGATCAAATCGCAAAAATTCAAGAGATCAACTGAGATTATATCATTGAAAAAGATGGAAAACAATTTCACAACTCTGTACTCTTTGACTGAGATTTAATTACTCTAAAACCTAATGCAAAGGTTATCTTCAATATCAATGAAAATACTCAGGTAGAAGTTAAAGGCCCTGCTCAATTTAGCATTAGCAGAAAATTACAGGGCGGATATTTACTCAAGCTAATTGATGGAGAATTTTATAAAATCACAACTGAAAAATCTCAAGATGCACTAACTATCGAAACACCGAAATTAAGCTTGGAAACAGAAAAGTCAAAAAAAATTCACCTTGAACTTACAAAAATTACGACTAAGTTTCAGGTCAAAAATCAATGAGATCCCCTTCTTGTAGCTCAAAAAGACAAGCAACAGCAGCTCATCACCAAGACACTTGCATCTTCAAAAATTCTTACTGTACAAGAAAATGATATTAACCATATAGAAGACATGAGTAGCTTCTCTAAAGGAATCCTAGCCGGAAACCTCACCCATACCTCTAATGCTAAACAAAATGACACACAAGCTACAACAGGAGAGAAACCTGACTTTACTGGCAAGGTTGACCTTTGAGACAAAGAGCTTATAGCAATCAAAGAACTTACTGAAGAAATTAATGGGGAGGTAAATACTGGTATTATCTCTAGTATATCCAATACTCCTTGAGAGAAAAAAATCCCTACAGAATCACAACTTAGTCATATTAGTGCCGCTCTAAATGGGAACTTCCTTGCGAATGAAATTGAAACGCTCTATATTGCTTTATATACCAACAATACAACTCAAAGCCAACTGTCTTATCAGCAGTTAAATAGCAAACTTCAATCAATCGCACAAAACTTTTCTCTAACCATACCAAATGGAAATAATGCAGGAGAACTCTCTCAATCTGTAACAAACTTAATCTCCTGACTTAATACATACCACCTCCCTCCTACAAAGATAACTCAACTCAAAAAACTAAGGAACTGGCTTAATAGACTCAAGAACCAACCAACAGAAGATTTAGAAACATTTAAAAGCCACCTTCCTGCAAACCTTAAATTTTAAAGTACAAGCCATAAAAGAGCAAAAGAGAAATTAATATTTCTCTTTTTTTCGATTTTTTGCATTTTTTGAAAAATTTATTATACTGAAGCATGATACTTTATATTTACATACCCTAATGGCAACTCAAACAAAAAAAAACCAAACACCTCTAAAAGAGCGCTTATTCAGTCTTGCTAAAATACCTATGGAAATCAGAGAAGTTTCTCTTTCACTATTTCTCTTTACAATAGGATGGGGACTTGGCGGTGATACTTTTTTTTCTGTTTATATTAAAAAAATTATTGGTACAGGAATTGGACTAACATTAATTGGAACTCTTTTGCCCTTGGTCAAACTGCTTGTTGTAATGCCTATTGGAGCGCTTAATGATAAATGACATGGGAAAAATCTTCTTTTAAGTGGAAAGATTTTTTATGCATTTTCTGCCTTGTTTTATTTTTTGGCTGGGGTGAATCAATCTGTACGAATGTTAATAACCGCTGTTGTTTTCAATGGAGTTTGAAGTGGAACAATGTATACAACATATCGTAGCCTATACGGAAACAACAGTCATACCGAAAACAGAACTCAGATTTTTGGCGTCTATTTTTCGAGCATCAATCTTGCATATGTGATTGGTGCAATAATTAGTAGCTGGTTGGTAGCATGGTTAGATTTGCCGTATATGTACTTATTTATTGTGATTTTTGCAATTTTATCAATTTTACAGGATAGCAATATTCAAGATTTCATTCACAACAAAGTAGCTCACAAACGAAAACCCTATATTGATAAACGAGAAAAAAAACTGAATCCCAACTACAGAATTGCTAAAGATCTAAAGTCCCTACGTAGCTATCTTGGTAAAAACTGATTTTTACACAGCTTTTGGAAAGAAATCTTTTCACTAAAAGCATGGAAAAGAACACTTTTTGCACTAAAATCCTATAGCCGAGATATGAAAATCGCACTTGGAGCTCAGTCTTTAATTTATTTCATTAATTATATTGGATATTTATTTATCCCATTGATTGCCATAGAAAAAAATCTTTCTCTCTCTGAAATCGCATTACTCTTTGGTACAATGAAAGTTCCCTACCTTATTAATATCTTAATATGAAATCTTGGAGACAGATATAATAAAAAACTATTGATGAGTCTACTTTTCTTTATCTGTTCATTATTCTTCATCCTCATGGGAAGTTTAAATGAATTTAGCGCTATTTTGGTAATTAGCTTTGGAATCTCTCTAATGGTAGCAATCCTACAACCAATCTCGACTGGACTCATTGCCACTTATGCAAGACCCGAAGATAAAGGACTTATGGCTGGACTAGGAGAACTCGTGAGTAAAGCTTGAGAAATGGTGGGCTCCCTATGATTTGGAATCTTAACTGGAATATTTGGTATGCAAGTATCGTTTCAACTTGTAGGACTTTGACTAGCAGTTATTGGAGGCTATGGCCTTGTCAAAAAACTAATAAAAAGAAGGGAGTAAATGCTCCTTTTTTTTAAAAAAAAGAAAAAAAACTCTTAAAAAATATTTTCTAATCTATGAAAAAGAAAAGCAGATTTTTTTAATGTAAAACAAGGATAAGAATCGTCATTTTTGCTTAAAAAAAGAAAAATCTGAATCCAGCAATAAATCATCATAGAAAATCAGATTTTTTTTGCTTTTTTTTGCTTTGTGAATATAATTGGATTTGAATATGTATATTTTACTCGCAGAAATTTTGCACTATGGAAACTCAAGAATTTAGAGCACAACTGCAACAATCCATTTTGAGGTCAGATATTGTAAGAATATTTGATAACCTTTTGACGATTGCTGTAGAAGAAGGTGCATCTGATATCCATATCGAACCAATGGAAAACTACTCAAGAATTAGGCTTAGAATCGATGGAGTACTGGTGGAGCTAATCCAATATCCTCGTTCATTGCACGAGAGTATTATTTCAAAATTTAAGATTGAGTCTGGACAAATGAGACCAGATGAAAAGAGGCTTCCTCAAGATGCCAGAGTTTCTTCTATTACCCAAACTAACAAAGAAATCGATCTCCGTGCCAATACCCTACCTACAGTTTGGTGAGAAAAACTCGTAATGCGTATCGTGGATAAGTCAAAATCTATCCCACCGCTTAATCAGCTTGGAATTATTGGATCGAATAAAGTAGCAATTGAAAAACACCTTAAAGATCCAAATGGAATCTTGCTCAATACTGGACCTACAGGTTCTGGAAAGACTACAACACTTTATGCAGCCTTGAATGAAATTAACACTATCGAAAGGAATATTATTACTTACGAAGATCCAGTCGAAAATAAAATGTCTGGTCTCAACCAATCACAAGTAAGAGCAGATATTGGATATACCTTTCATTCAGGACTTAGATCTGCACTGAGACAGGATCCTGATGTAATCATGGTGGGAGAAATTCGTGACAAGGAGACACTTGAAATGGCTATGGAATCTGCCATGACAGGACACCTTGTATTCTCAACTATCCATACCAACTCTGCTGTAGAAACCCTTACTAGAGCCTTTAATCTTGGTGCGAAGCCCTATATGGTTGCTGGTACCTTTAATCTAATTATTGCACAGAGACTTTGTCGTAAGGTATGTTCACATTGTGCACAGAAAGTAAAAGTTCTCAACGACCCTCAATTTCTCAATGCAATTGAAACCTTTAAAGAGTTTGATAGAGAGGCACTGAAGAACGAAATGATTTCTAGAGAGATTACTGGTCAAATGTGGAATGACTTTATCAAAGAAGGAATTATTACCGTAGGAACTGGAAAGGATCCGCAAACAGGAGGAGTTTGTCCTGTCTGTGGTGGATCTTGATATAAAGGAAGAGTCGGACTTTATGAACTTATGGATTATACCGATGATATCAAGACTATGATTCTTGATGGGAAGTCTGCTTTTGAAGTAGGGAATTATGCACTTCAAAAGGGAATGATTGATCTTGAAAGAGATGGAATTTTCAAAATTATCCATGGACAAACAACATTTGAAGAACTTTACAGATTTGTAAGGATGAGGAACAAAAAATAGTCAACCAATAGCTATACTTATTATACTCTAATCACAATAAAGAAAGGATATAAATAAAAATTTAAATCTGACTTTTAACTCTCTTTTACCTCCAAATACAAAAAGATGAAACTAAATCAAAGCCGAATTGAGCAAAAGTGGAAAGAACTCAATAAGCCAAATCTAAAACAAAAGGTAACTTTTTTCAGACTTTTGGCTGTTTCTCAAAATGCAGGTCTTGGAATTAGAGAATCTATCCTCTCTATCGCAAAATCAGAACAAAATGATGTATTTAGAGGGATTATGGAGGAAATGAGCGTTACCCTTACCAATGGAGGATCTTTGGCCGAGGCAATGGAACCTTATAGCTATTTCTTTCAATCAGATGAAATTGAACTAGTAAGATCTGCACAAATCACAGGTAATATGGCACAGATTCTTGCTCAGCTTGCAGACGAGCTAGAAAATGTACAAGAAATCAATCAAAAAATCAAAAAAGCAATGACCTATCCGACAATGGTACTTCTCATTGCAATTGGTGCGGTAATTGTAATTTTGACAACCGTTTTGCCAAACATTGTAAGTATGTTCCCTAACCAAGACTCACTCCCTGGGATTACGACTTTCATGCTAGGACTTTCAGATTATATGAAAGCAAATCGATATGTATTTGTATTGGGATTTGTAAGTATTGTTTGAGGATATATGTTTCTCTATAATAAAGTACTCCTCTTCAAAGTGTTTATCGATAAATTATTTGTAGAAACACCTGGAATCAGGGATGCTGTGAAAACCTATTATATGTATCAGTTTTCAAACCTTTTAGCTCAGTTTTATGATGCTGGAGTTTCTCCAGTGGTTTCACTAAGACTTTTGGCAAACATCTTTGACAACTATCATTATAAACAAAAAATGCTTGCGGTAAAATCAGATCTTGAGTCAGGTTTCACCCTTTTTGAATCTTTGGTCTCATCTCCACTTTTTGACTCAATTCTCGTACAGATCATCAACGTCGGAGAAAATACAGGTTCTCTCCCTGAAGTATTAAAAAAAATGGCCCTATACTATCGTAATTCATTTAGGAATGCCATTGACGTAGTAGTTGCGCTTTTGGATCCAATTTTGATGATGTTTGTAGCGACTATCGTAGGTGTAATCGTAGCTTCAATCTTTATGCCAATGGCAAGTATGATGGAAGCTGTAAACAGCATGTAGTTTTATTCATAGATAAACAGCTATGTTTGAAAAAATTATATCAACAATCAAGAAAGGAGTGAAAAAGGAAAATGTACTTTTTAGCCTTTTGATTGCCCTAATTTGTGTAGGATGAAGCAGCGTTTCAGCTTCAGTTCTGGATATCATTGAACTTCATTTTGAACTTTCAGATAACACTTCATTCTATCCCAAAAAATCAAACACGATCGAAAAAAAGTTTAAAAATTCTGATCTTCGATTTGTGTTATCAGAAAGTGAAGATTTTATCAATACCGACCTAACAGAACTCCTTAAAGCCTCTGACCGTGAAAAAGTACTTACTAATTATATTCTTGATGGGATTAACCTAGAACAAGCACTCAACTATCACTATAACTCTCAAGGCAACCAACTCAATAATGATAAAGCACAACTTGCTTCATGTCAATGAGACCTAAACACTGCAAACACTAACTACAAAACAGCTCTTGCAATGAATCAGGAACCACTCTACACCCAGGCAATCAATCAAGCAAAAAAAGCAAGAACATGTATTGGTGAATATAGTGTATCTACCTCATCACTCACAACACTAAACCACAAGATTGCTCGCTATCGCACAGCAATCCAAAAAAGAACACAATATCTACAACAAAATCAAAATATCATCATTAAAAACTATGATATGCTGAATATAAATAAGCTTAGGGAACTCCAAAGCATAACATCAGCTCTAGAATCTACAAAAAAATAAAGAGAGAAGTCTGACTTCTTTCTTTTTTAGAAAATAAAAAAACAGGCACAATACCTGTTTTTAGAATTAACTAAGACCTGGAATTTCTGGCATCCCTGCACCATTTCCTCCTCCCAATAGCCCAGCAAGATTACTAGGATCAAATCCGAGGATATCTTTAGTCTTCTCCGCAGCAATTTCTTGAGCTTTAGTCTGAGCTTTTTGGAAAGCTTTAACAATCAATTCTTCAAGCTGATCCTTTTTAGCAGGATCAAGAAGAGTAACATCGTTGATTTTAAAATCTCTAAGCTTCATCTCTCAAGTCATATCAACAAGAACAGCTGCTTGTTTTTCTCATTCTGCGTTTGTATACTCTCCTTCTTTAGCTCTAATTACCAAATTTTTGAGAGCCTTTTGTAATTCTCTATATTTATCATACATTTTTTTGAGTTCCCCCATCTTTCCAAAATCCATTATATTTACTTATTACAAAAATAAAACTTTTTTCTAATTATTTAACCTCGACTCCGAGTTCTCTAATTACGAGGAATACAATCACAGCAGTGATCAAAAAGTCAATAACATTAGCAAGTACCTTCCCATATAGTACTCCTCTCCAAGAAAGTTCTTCTAGCTTATTTACCTTGAGTTTAGCCAAAAGTGGACTAAAAATGAGCGGAGTTACTAAATCTTCAATAAGCCCCTTTACCAAAGTACCTACCTTTCCTGCGATAAGCAAACCAACTGCCATACCAACAACATTGTATTTCGCCAAAAAATCCATAAATTCTGCAATCATAATATTATTTTGTAATAAATAAAAAACTAAATTAGTATATAAAAGCCGAATCAAAATACAAGTCAGGTTTTATCTTTTTTTCTACAATTTTTTTAAGCAACTTTGATTTTTGTGGACCTGGACGATAGTTTATTTCTTCAAAGAATTGGAAGTTTTTTATCATACTCTGATCTTCAGAATCAAGCAAGTGAATAAACGGATTTATTAAATTGCTGTCCTTAATAAGCGATTTGAGTTGCTGATCATGAAGCTGAAGATAATAAAGAACAAACATCCTTGCCCAATCTGGATGTGAACTCTTTGGAGGAATAGAAAAAAAGAAGCCCCTAAAGTAATGATTTCCCAATGAAGACGGGAAAAAATCTGAAACTAGATCAGGATTTTTCGCTATTTGTGAACGGAAAGCAAATCCAACCGCAAGAAATCCCTTTTCAATCATACAGGTAATAGGTTGAACACTGCAGTTTGATTGTTGAGAAGTAAATGTTAGTAATTTATTTCCTAGGTCTACATCCATCATAGAAGCTACAACATCCTGGAACCTCCCAATATTATTGGTCTGCTCTAGTTCCGAAATAAGGAGTTCCATTGATTTAAAATTGAGAATAACCGATGGTCAAAAATTCACTTTATCAGACCAAAAAGGAAAAAATCCAGAAGCTGTTGATTTCGGTACTCGCTGCGACTCTCGCAAACTAAAATCTCCGGTAATTCCTGTTTTTTTATGAGTATAAACCATTAAAGGATCGAGACCAAATGGAATCAGATTTTTTGTTTTAATAAGCTCTTGCAATCCAGTAATAAAATACTCTTCAACAGGATTTGAAAGATTTAATGAAAGTCAAGTATTCGAAAAATTATCAGAAAGAATTAAATCTGAAGTAATCTTTGAGGAAGAAGTATTTAAAAGCTGAATACTCCCACCATATTTTTCTTCAAATCAAGATAAAATTACCTTCAATCAGGATAATGGAAAATCTCCATCAACTTGGACCTTTAAAGTTCAAGAAAAATGAGGAACCCTTTCCACTCCGTCCACCTCCTCAGAGTCTGTCGTAAGTGAAGATCCTGAATCTACAGAAATATTAGGACTTATAGGCTCATCGTCTCCCCATGGAACCCAAAAAACAAAGATACAAGAGATAAAACCAAAACCCGCAAAAAGCAAGATTTGCTTGATATCTGAGCGCATACTTAAAAAATAATAGTAAAGTTACCAAGAGCTGGCTGTTCAAGTGTCGGTTTTTTGAGTTGCATTTTGATAGAATATTTTCCAACTCTTCCTTCTCATTGGATTGTAAAGAATCTATCCGCAATTTTCTCACCATTACTCTGAATTTGATATTCAAGGAAAGGATAAATTGCTCACTTGTCTTTCGCAGAGGATTTTGGTCACAAAAGAAGATTAACGAGATCTAAAGTCAGATTTGTTCCTGTTGTTCAATTTAAGATATCAGAATAACCCATATTCTTCAAGTCAGATTCTTCTGAAGAAATAATATTAAGAATACCTTTTTGAGGATTCCCTTCAAAAACGCTTTGATTCTTACCAAAAGTTAAAGCAACCTCCCCAGTTGTCATTCTTCTTCATCTAACTAGAGTATCTTTATCTACCTCTGAAATTGATTCTCTTGGTATAATAGAAAACGGTTTCCCACTCCTTTGTCCCTTGATGGTCCAATTGACAAGTGGAAGCTTCTCAAGACTATCACTTAAATATTTCGTATTTGAGGTCTGCTTTACCCCCAATCTTTCTTGCATAAGCGGGTTTAATCTAAGATTTATCGTTAATGAGGTATTTGGAGTAACATAAGGAGTCTTGGATGCTTTATAATAATTTTGAGCTAAGACAACTCCAACATTTCCGAGAGCTATCGCCTCTGCTATATTATAATTTAGCGTATTGTAGTCTTTAGAAGAATTATCTCCAGTCCAAAAATCCTCTGCAACATTTCCTTCACCAGGTGAAGGAATTATTGCGGTAGATGAATTAACCTTCCAAAGAAGAGAAGTCTTATCTGGATCTCCGTAGTTATAAAATTCTTGGATTTTATAATCAGCTCTATTCCCTGTATTGGTTTGCAAGCTTCAGTTCCACTTCCATCACGACTCACCATCAAATCCTGGACCTCTAAGATTTGCTGCCAATACTCACCTCTCTATTGCAGAAATAGCACCATAATATGCCGTGGTATACTGAATAGTATTTCCATAATTTTGCACAAACGGCAAAAATGAGGAATATACCGCTAAAAGTAAGGCAATTCCCATAAACATCACAATCAGTACAGTCATCAAAATCATCGATAATGAGGAGAAGAAAATTAAATTCAGATTTTTAACATTCTTTTATTCTGAGATATTTGGAGCTCAACACTCTGGACAGTACCCATATCCACGATAAAACTGAGTTTCACACTCCTTACAAGCTGTTTTTAGATTCTCACCACAAAAAACACACGCCTTATATTGCTCATCTACGAGACTACGGCAACGTGGGCACACAACAACTCCTCTTGTCATAGCCTCTCTCCAGTATCCTCTCTCCCACTTGTAAACAAGAGGACGAAACGCAAGATACAAAGGTAATCCAACTACAGGAGAAAGAACTGTCACCAAAAGTGCAGAGAAAATATGATACAACCAACTCTCGCTTCTAGCCATCGCATCTCTTAAGACCCAGAATATACACAAAATCCAAACTAACCCGAGGATTCAGAATCCAAGAATTTTCATATCATCAAGACCAGAAAAAATTGGCAAAATATCTCAGATCTGGTGAGATGTAGCAAGTCCCAAAAGCGATGAAGAATCTGAAGGAATAACCAAATTCTCAACTGAGGGATCTATTTGGGATCCAGTAAAATAAACACCAGTATTTACTTGATCTGAAGTTGCAAAAAGAGTCTGCGTTGAAGTAATATCATTCATAAGTAATAAGGGAAAGATATAAATATATTTTTAAACTCTGAGCAAAGAATAAACTCAAAGATCAGTTTTTTATTAGCACATTTTATGAGATTTGTTTTTTCAAAACATATAAACTAGATTGATATTTTTTAAGCTCTTTGATGAGAAATGAAGCCTTTGCAGGGTTATCAAGCTCAAGGATAAAGTCGACAAGGATCAGTCCACTTTCTGTATGTTTAATAGACATTTCTGTAAGCTGAATATTAAACTGGACAAAGAGCTGAATAAACTCCATCACTGATAGGTCCTTAGGAAGAAACCTCACCCTTAAATTAAGAAAGTAAGGAACAACTTCTTGAGACCTTCGATGAGCCTCCATTAGAGAATCTAGAGAGATTGTCTTTAGTGCCTTACAAGTTGTAGTGTGAATTTTTATCCCATCTTGAGTAGATTTTGCAATAATTTTGGTCTGAGGAGTTGGCTTACACTCAGGGCAGAAAAAGCAATGCAAATGCTTATCTCAATCAACAACTATATCACGAGAAGAAAAACCTGATTCAGACACCTGAATCTGAGATTTAAGATCAGATTTTTCTGTTTCTATATCTTTAATAACCGTTTTTTCTTCTACAGTTTTTCATAATTCTGGATAGACTTCTCTTACGATATTTCAGTAGGTATCTTGTTTATCTAGGATAGACAACAACCTCTTTTCTATTTCTAATAACTCTGCAGACTTTATAATCTTATCTTTTTCAGAAGCATAAAGTGGTAATCCACAATCCTTAAGATAGCTATTAAGCCCTGCGATTGCCTCCTGCAAGCGCACATCTCTTTCAATAGTTTTGATATATTTAAGAAGCTGACTTTTTGCTGTTGGAGTACGAAGAAACTCCATCCAATGTTTTGTGGCTGAATATTTATTCTTGAAGGTATTGATATTAACAATATCTCAAGTCTTTAGCTTGTAAGAAATCGGCTTGATTTGTCAATTTACTATTGCATTTTTAAATCTAAGTCCAATAGAGGAATGCACACTAAATGCAAAATCCAAGACGGTAGATCCTACAGGCAATTCTTTAATATCTCCTCTTGGAGTATAGATGAAGATTGTCTTATCAAGAACCTCAATATTGAGTTGAGATTTAAACTTTTCTTTTTGCTCTGCGTCAACATAGTCAGAGACGATCTTTTGTAATCTCTGCACCCAAAGTCACTGTTGTTCTGAAATAACAGTCGGAGCATTGCTCTCAGCATAAGCAAAATGTGCTGCAACTCAATATTCAGCAACATTTTCCATTTCCTGAGTTCTAATCTGAATCTCTACAGGGAAACGGAACATCCCAAGCACAGTAGTATGGATACTCTTGTAACCATTAAATTTTGGAATTGCAATATAGTCCTTAATTTTTTTAATAATTGGAATATAATATTTATGGACAACTCACAAGACTGAATAACAATCTCCGACACTCTGTGTAATTACTCTAAAAGCAAGCAAGTCCATAACCGTTGTAATATCGGTATCCTGATATTTTTTGGAAAGTTTTTCATAAACTCTATATGGACTTTTTAATCTCCCTTTTACTGAAAAATTCTTCATTCATTCTTTATACAGCATTGTGGTTAACATTTTTACCCCCTTTTCCGTATGTTTCTCACCTTCTCAGAAATATTTTTTAAGCTGAGCTACTATACTCTGAAAATCTTCAGGATGTAAAACTGCAAAAGATCCATTTTCTAGTAAGAGCTGAAAATGATAAAGTCAAAGCCTTTTTGCTAGAGGCGCATAAATTTTTATCGTCTCCTCTGCAATTTTTTTTCTCTTTCTTTCTTCTGGATGAAACTGCAAAGTTTGAATATTGTGGATACGGTCTGCAAGCTTTACAAAAATCACTCTCAAATCCTTTGCCATAGCAAGAAATGTTTTTTTGATCGTTTCAAGATGACGATCTTCTCACTGATATCTGACTTTTGAAACTTTTGTAAGACCCTCACAAATCTCTCCTACCTCTTGTCCAAACTCTTGGATAATCTGCTCACGAGTAATCTCGGTATCCTCAATAATATCATGCATAATACAAGACTGAATAGAAGCAAGATCTGGCTTGAGCTCCATAAGAAAAAGAGTCGCCTTAAGAGGATGAACAATATAAGGCTCTCCAGATAACCTTTTTACCCCAGAATGAGCTGCTTTGGTAAAATAATAGGCATGATAAATTTCGGGGATCTGGTCCTCAGGTAGATATTTTTTTGCCTGCGATACTATGTCCTCCAAGATCTCAACAGGATCTTCTTCAAAAGTCAATTGATAATCAAAAAAACCATCTAATTCTCTAACATCCATGAGTTTTTTGAAAGAAAATAAATAAAAATCTGAATTCCTATCCTAAATTATACCTATAAATAAGAGGAGAGATTGTGTATGTAAATTAAAAATTAACAATATTGTAGCCATAATCAAGAGAAAATACAAAATATAACTCTTTTTTAAACTAAGAAAATAAAACATCTATTTTTTTTGATTTTTATCTCATTTTGTACTATAATAAAAGAGATTTTTATAAAAAATATCGCTTTGCGTTATTTACTTCGTAAAAAATAAAGATTATGATGAAATATTCCCCAGAATACGAGGATTTTAAACAGGATTCAAAAAAATTTGCAAAAGCAGGACGAAATATGGCAAAAAGTTGATCAAAGCTTTGATGGAAACTCACTAAACAATGAGGGAAAGGAATTATGAAACTCTCAGACAGGACATATAGAAATCTAAAAGAGCATTGGGATTCACTTAAAGCAAAGACTAGAAGAAATCTCCTTATTGCCCTCGCAGCGGGAGGAATCGCTTGAGGGACAGGAGTTGCCTATAAAATGCATTCTCCTCAACAGATGACAACTGCTCCAAAAATTGAACAAGTTCCTATCGTTCCAGAAACAAATACAAAAGAAACTACCTATCAAAAACTTGCTTCAAAAAAATTTGGAACACAACTTCTTAAAAAAAAACCCGAAGATATCAAGCTTATCCAAACAGACAAGAAGAAAGATAAGCTCATCCTAAATAGCTTCCCAAAAGATAGTGGAATAGAAGGAAAAGTAATGAGATGCCTTAGATGGAAGCCTCTTACAGATGCAGCAGAGAAAAAATATGGGATTCCTCCAAATCTCCTACTTGCTATGATGGCTCAAGAGGGCCTTTGAGATCCAACTCTTCCAAATATTATGAGACGAAAAACAGACGAAAAAACAGGGCAGAAAAAAATCATACAATCTGATTGATGACTTTGACTAATCCATATTCAAGGAGTAAATGCTGAAGATTACGGGCTAAAAGTTCTTCAAATAAAACCTTGAGAAAAAAATTCACGCGCCATGCAAGACACCATTCTCTGAAAAAAAATACTGTCTATCTATGAAAAGGAGCAAGATACCTATAAGCTTGCTCAATATGATGATAGATGGAACCCTGTACTTTCCATAGATGTAGCTGCAAGATTTCTAAGAGATATGTATGAAAGATACGGAACTGGAAATGGTAAAGATGCTTGGATTTTAGCACTTAACAAATACTCGTGACGCGAATGGACTGATTATGCTGCTAATATTATCAAATACCGAACACTTATTGATCAATATGAATATGGAGAAAAAAGTCAAATTCCTCAGTTTTCAAAAGGCATACAATCGATAATAAGTCAATATAAAACAGACTCTAAGCGTACCAAAAACCTTAAAGATAGTATAAATTCTGTAAAAATCACTCTTAATGGACAAGAAGGAGGATATAAACAGTATCTTGACTATTTTGAAAAAGAACTCGATCAATACGGATTTCAAGCATACAAAAAATACCACCCAATTCCTAGCGAAGGTAAGTAAAAAAGACATTAACAAAAAAGAGAGGAAACCCTCTTTTTATACATTATAAGCAAAAAAATCTGACCTCAGTCAGACTTTTATCTCTCTTTTTGGATTTGCAATCCACAAGGGAGTTTTTTATAAATAAAGAGATATCGGTTTATCCCAAAAAAGAGGCTTGCCATCAGGATAAAAATAATAATTTTATTAAATCTATCTGCTCACTGGAGAATCATCAATACCATCATAATTATTGACCGGATTCGAATAAACCCTCTGGTCTCACCTCTAGAAAATCAAAGTCCCATTAATCTATGATGAAAATGAGTGTAATCCCCATTGAGTGGATTTTTTTTCATTACAAAGATTCTATAAAGCCCAACCCAAATCGCATCAAACAATGGTAAAGAAAGTGCTACAAGAATGGTTCCGATTTTTACTCCTCACAATACCGACAAATAAGCAATAGCGAAACCAAAAACCATAATCCCAACATCTCTTACCAATCCGAGTGGTTTATACTCTATTACTGCATATACTAAACTAATCACAAAGAGGATAAAGGACATATTTTGAACAAAAAGAAGGATTTCAAGATTTGGAAAGGAATCATAAGACTTGAATACCACCCACTTAATCAGGGCAAAGAGCGTAAAAAATCCAATTGCAGAAACACCACTTCCTTGCGCATATATTCCATCAAATCGATTGATCGCATTGATACAAAACATTGTCCACCCCAAAAATGCAATACTAAAGAGCCACTGTGGAATATGATAAACCGTACCAGCAAAAATCAACTCCTGATTCCCCATTCCTCAGATCCCTATTGCCAATCCCGCTGCAAGTAAATGCACAATTAACCTTACAAAAGGAGGGATTTTTGGAAATCTTCCAAGATAACTAAGTTCCTCGATAAACTCTACAGTTCCAATCAAAAGGGAAGGAATCAATAATCCTAAAAATAACGGAGAACTATACCAGCTAGGAAAACAGATTCCAACTACTACCATTATCGCTAAAATCACAAAAACTCACTGCAAGGTTGGTACTGGAGCTCTGGTATTTTTAAGGTCTGATCCTGGCTTATCTAGGATTCCCCGCTTTTGAAACCACTTTAATCCTCAAAACGCAATAATCAAAACCACTACTATTGATATAAGATGTCGCATCTTATAGAAGAAAATAGAATAAAAAATCTGATTTTTTTATTTTTTTTGTTACTATATCAATTTTGTCAATAATAGCAAGAGAGAAATAATTGCTTTGCAAGAAAATAAAACAACAGAAAAAAGCGAGCAAATGCTCACTTTCTCTGGTATTCTAAGGGTTATGCTATTTTCTATATACAGCAAGCGCCTTGTTAAATTCATTAGCACCTGGAGGAAGATTTCCTCGGAGAGTTGGATTGTAATCAACAAGCACTGAAGCACCGTTGATTATTTTCTGTACCTTTTCTCCTCCGTCTGTACCTCCTCCATTTCCTTGGAACCAAGTATAGAGTTCTGACCTTCTGGCTGCTACAACTTTCGAAAGATCTCCGATAGCAACTCCCTTGATATGAAGATTTCCGTAATTACATCGATCTCCATCAGAAAGTTTCTCGTAAGTATTTTTTAGATTTGCATCTCCTGAAGATCTAAATCCTGCTCCTGCATAGAAGATACCCTTTACGATCTGACCAGCATGACCAGACTTTCTATCCCCTCCATTACAAGAATTAGAAGCATCAAAAGTAATTGTTCCCTGAGTCATAATCATCGCATTAGTATTGAGATCTCCCTTGATTGTAATATTTGCACCTGGATCGGTAGCAATCAAAGCGAAAGGTTTACTAGAATCAGAAATCAGATTTTTAAGATTTATTTCTTTACCTGATACAAGATAGATAGACTTTCCCGGCACCTTCTTAAGATCCCCCTTTACTGTCTTGGCTAACTTTGCATATTTATTTTTGAAAGTTGTAAAGAGCGATTTAATAGATGCTGGAGCAGCATAGTCTTTTGGATCCTTTCTTTCTGTTTTGAAGAACTGATCCATAAACGTAGTTCCATTTATCAATCTATAATTATTAAGTTCAGCAGTAGCTTTGTTACCGATTCCATATGGACTTCTCTGAATCATATAGTGATCAGTTACTGCGAAATCTACTTCACAAATTCTATCATCAAAGACTTCGTTTTTCTCGATTACTTTTCCTTTCTCATCCTTTGATACAAGCTTATAATCAATCCTCTCTAGAGCAACTTTATACTCTCCAAAGGTTTGAATATTACTTAGTGGCAATCTTGAAATATCACTATTTGATTTTACAAGGCTTGCATTACTTTGACCAAAATTTGCAATTAATAATTTAGATGAAAGTGGGAAAAGTACTGGATATTGTCCTTGATTGTCTAAGGTATCAAATACATTTTTCACTCGTCCTTGATCTGCAAGATGAGAACCACGCAACCAACCATTTCTATTTTGATTGATATAGTCCTTGATACTTGAGTAAGTACCATGAAGTGCATCCTGCCATCCTGTAGGATTGAAACATGGAGCTGTAAAGTTATATACCTCTTTCATTCTTGGACCATAGACCTTGAAAGTACATTTCATAGAAGAAATATCAATCTTTGGTGTTGAATCAGCATTCTTACTATTTTCTACATAATACTTCTCCAACCATTCTTTTTTCTGTGCTGGAGTTGCTTTCCCTGCCATACCATCGAGATTCCAATAGAAAGGTAACACTTCTCACTTCATGATTGAAATTGATCCATTTTGGAGGTTGAAACACTTTGGAGCCACTTGTTCTCCATTGTTTTTCAAACCACAAGAAGCGGTACATGTATATCCGGCATATTTTTTATCATAGATATTTTCATTCTTGAAAAGTTTTCCATCTGAAGGAATTTTATATTCTCCTTCTCGATCACAAATTTCATAACCGTTCTTATATCCATTTCCACATGATGGAGAATAATATCCACCTCATCATCCACCGCTACCTCATCATCCTGGAGTATATCCTCATCCTCCGCTACTTCCTACAGAAGCAGGATCAGAAGACTTACCTTTTGTTCCATCTCTTTTTGGATATTCAACAGTTGCGACATTTTTTTGATCACCAAGCTTTGTCGCCTTAAAGATAATGGTCAAACTATCTCCTGGCATAAAGTTACCATTAAGCATCTCTACTTTCCACTCAATATCTGCTGGATATGTTCCTGAGATTGTAGGTGTAATCTTGTAAGCAGGCTTATTTGGATTTTGTGCTCCAAATGCAATCACACCTGTAAAGGCATTATTTGCAAGTCCTGTTGAACTGAAATCAAACTTAAGATTTTGTTCAATACGATCTGTTACTACAAATCCAGTAAGAGAATTTGTTGCACCAGATACCACAAGCTTGAAGAATGCAGTAGTATTATTGGATAATGTAATACTATCATCGTTATATGTTCCATCAATCTTCTCAGAAACATACTTTTTGATAGTCAGCTTTACATCTTCTGTTTTTACTGATGCATCATCATTTCACTTTCCACCTGGATATTCGATAAATGCAACATTTCTCTGATCTCCATTTACCTTTACCTTAAACTGTACCTGATACTTATCTCCTGGTAGGAACTGACCTTCTGTCATTACCACCTTCCAAGTAAGTCTTGTAGTATTGTTTGATAATTTTTCTACAGTTTGAGTAGTTGTGTACTTATATCAAGCTGAGTTTGAGCTTCCTCTAAGAAGCACTCCTGTAAAGGCATTATTGAGAAGATCAGAAGAGTCTACATAACTCAAATTTCCTTCAATAGTATCTGTAATAGTAAAGGTATTCATTGCTGCACTAGCATTTTGAGCTTCTAGAGTAAAGTACCCTGTCTGCCCTTGTGCAAATCCAGTCATCAAAACATCCTCTCTACCAGACTCTGCAATAGACTTATTTACATATTTTTTGATTTGAACAGTAGGTTCATGAGGTCTAGGTCCTGGAGGTGGAGGAGGGATAATATCTACCTTATCACAAAGAGGAGCATCATTTGGCTTCTTTGGATCCTCTACACAAGCCACATTGGTATATGGCTTCCTCTCACCTACAGTCAACTTTCCATCAAACACAATAGAGAAAGTCTGATTTTTACTTAGTTTCTGAGGAAATTTCACTCTCCAAGTAACTGTTTGCAACCCTTGAGCATTTACCCCTGTAGTTGCTGATTCAATAGTTACGAGAGTATTAGAGGCTCCTAATTTGTAAGAACCTTCTTGATATACCACTCCCTTTGGCAAAGTATCTACAACTACAAGTTCATCGTAAGCACCTTCTGTAGCAGTTACTTTGATCGTATATTGAGCAATTTCACCAGATGCGACAAGTTGCTTATCTACTAACTTCTGGATAATCACCTTTCTATTTCCGAGATCATAATGCTTAGAATCCTTTTCTACAAGGATATTATTAGTAAAGATTCCGACCATATTGAGCCTTGAATCCAAATTAGTTTTAAGCACTCTACCAGTAAGATACAATACTCCATTTTGACTAGGAAGAAGGTTGAAACCTGACCATTCATCTACAGTTATTGCTCCTGAGAGATAGGTCTGATGATATGCAGCGTTTACACCGTGAATTTCACTACTTACATACTCAAGATTGAGTGGCATAAAGTCCTTGATAGATACGTTGTTTACAGTATCATTAGTATTGTTTGCAAATGGCATCTTAAATCCAACGAGATCTCCTTCTTGATAAACCTTTCCAACTTCTTGAAGATCTTTTTTGATAGTTGGCTTTGCAATAGTAATAATATCTCCATCGTGATCATCTTCATCTGTAGATTCGGTACAAGCACCTCCTGCCTTTCCATTTCCAGAAGTTCTATGAAGGAAATCTTCTGAGAAACAATCATTGTCAGCATTTTGATCTGGAGTTGAATCCTTATCAACAGTTCCATAATCTGAGGCATTATCACGACTAATTTCAGCTTTATTTAGAATGGTTGATCCCTTAAAGTTTCCATCAATCACTACTGTCATCTCAATAGCTCTAGAAGAATTTAGTCCACTTACAGTGATTTCTCCTGGGATCTGGTAGGTAGCCTTACGAGTTTGAGGATTAAAATTCCATTTTGAATCCTTGAGAATAAGTCCTTCTGGCAAGTAGTCAGTAACTTCAATATTTCTGGCTACAAGCTCTCCCTGATTATGCACGGTAATAACAAAAGTCAATTCATCTCCGAGAGAATAACTATTCTTTCTTGGTGCTTTTACCTGCTTGGTAAGCGCAAGATCATAGATTGGCTTTTTAGGATCACGAACTGGGAATCTTACTCCATCATGATCATCTTCATCTGTAGTTTCATTACAGTTAGCTACAGAACCAGCCTTTCCATTTCCAGTAATCAAGTGCTTTCCTTCTAGGAAACAATCATTATTCTTATTTTTATCTGGAGTTGAATCCTTATCTGTAGTTCCGTATTCTCCAGAGTTATCTTTTGAGATTTCTGCTAAATTAAGAATATCTGTCCCTGAAAAGTCTGGTTTAATTCTTGTTGTCAAGGTTACTGTTTTGCTCTGCCCTGGATTGATAGGACCAGCAATAGTAGTCTTGATCATTCCATTTTCTTGTGTCCAATTTGCATCTTTCAGTTCAAGACCAGTTAGCAAGTAGTCAGTAACTTCGATATTTCTTGCTACAAGCTCTCCCTGATTATAAACCGTAATAGCAAAAGTAATATTTTCTCCTTTTGTATAAGAATCCTTTTGATTTTGGATAGTTTTTGTAAGTGCAAGATCATAGATTTGATCAAGAAGCTGCAAGGATTCTCCATCGTGATCATCCTCATCTGTTGCAGGAGTACAATTTGTAGAAGATCCTGCTTTACCGTTACCATTGATAATGTGCAAATTATTTCTAAGGAAACAATCATTATCCTTATTTTGATCTGGAGTCGAATCCTTATCTACAAGTCCATAATCTGCAGCATTATCTTTTGAAATTTCCGCCAAATTAAGAATTTCATTTCCTGAGAAGTCAGGCTTAATTCTCATTTGAAGCGTCACTGATTTAGAGGCATTTGGAGCGATTGTTTCAGCAATTACTCTGGTAGCCTTATCTCCCAAAATAGTCCAATTCTGGTCTACCACCTCAAGACCTACTGGGATATAATCAGTAATTTGGATATTTTTAGCATCCTTATTTCCCTGATTAAATACCGTAACAGTAAAGGTTACGATATCCCCCCTTTTGTAAGCAGGTTTTTTATCTGTAATTCTCTTAGTAAGAGCAAGGTCATATACAGGTTGTGGGGTTTCATTGATGGGCTGACAAGATATAGGATCACATCCTTTATTTCCCCATCCTGATTTTGTTGGATCTGCAGGATCACATTTCTCATTTGCTTGTCCATTACTGTATGATCATTTCTGAACCTTACCATCTCCACACCAAGCAAGCTTTACATTCACACATTCATAATCATGAGTATATTCGTCTTTTGCCCAGTCAATAGCTTTTGTAGACACAGCACCTAATTGATTTACAAAATCAGATTTCCAAAGAGGACCTCCTCCATCTCCATTAGTTAGATCTTTTTTAAGCCACCAAATATTAGATGGAGCAACTTCAAGATTGTCATCTCCATTTCTTACCAGCATAGTTACATAACTTCCATTTCAAGAATTCTTATATCCTCTAAATACTGCATGACGGATTTGATAAGCAACCTGAAATGAATTATTATTTTTATTTGCAGGTGCAGAGATCAATACTGGTTCAGAACTCAAAGCTCTTGTCCATTGATTTAAAGGAAATACATTTGAAGCTCTAAACCACACTGGTGTATTTGCAATATTTGTCAATGCATTATTGTGGTATATTTGAAACACCCTCTGCTCTGGCAAATAATATCTTACTTCTGTCCCTTTACGGCTATTTGAATTCATAGTATGAAGTGCTAATCTATAAGTATTAGCTCCTCCATAATATCTATAATTATCAGTAAAAAACTGAACTTTTCCTAGATCAGGGATCCCATCTTGATTAAGATCTCAATTGAGATAATAATTAACTGTCTCATTTGCTCAAAGACATTGATTGGAAGCAAGGGGAGTTGATGCAGAATTCTGTGTTACAAATCTTACTGACTCGTTTGCTACAGTTGTTCCGTTGGCTCCATCCAAAGCGAAAGTGGAAGAAACTGCAAAAACAAATGCTAAACTACTTGCTAATAAAATTTTCGTTTTCATTTTTCTTATACTCAAATAAGTAAATTATTCTTCTGTAGCTCAAGGTGCTATGGCATCTTTCTTCTCTACAATATTTGTTCAAGAATTTCAAGCCCCATGATCTGGTGTTGTAGATGGGATATCTGGATTTATAGGAACATCTGGACTATCTCAAATATTTGGATTAGACTCCCCTTGACCATCTTCCCGTACCTTTTTTGGTTCTTCTTTCTGAGACTTTTTTCCTCATCCGAAACTTACCCCAAGACTGAACTGAGACTTATCAATATTTGCCTGTGCGGTAGCCTCTGAAGCATTAAAGGTCATCTTGGTTGGCTGTTGTTCAACTTGTTGAGAGTCTTCAATTGTGATTCCATCAATCTGAATTCCGATAGACTCATTTGCACATTCAGCCAAAAAGTACTTGACAATTTGCGTATTTAATGTAATGTTTTTCTTTCATAAGTCAATAGATTTTCATGACAATAGTTCTTTTATAGACTTTTCTGAAAGATATCCATCATTTGTCAAAGCATCAGACTTTTCTTCAAATTTTCCAATGCTCTTTGCAATACTCTTTAACTGTTCGGTCTGTTTATCAAGATTCGCTAACAACCATTCTTTTGCCTGAGATTGCTGTGTTTCTTCAAGAGGGAATGTCTTATCAAGTACATTTGTCTGTCCGTAGGCTGTCATTGACATCCCTCTTGCTTCTCCTGCCTTTCTTCTATAGAAAGCTGTAAAACCAATAAGATTTGGCATTGGCTCCACTTTAGGATGATCAGAAAGTTTATTTGCTAAAGATATATAATCAATATTTAATTTACCTCCTGAGAAGTCCTCTAAAACAGATTTTCCACGATGATATTTGGTATATTCCTGATTTCTTTGTTTTGCAATATTTACTACTGCATTCTTAGAAGATTTCTGACTTTCAGAAACAGTTGCAAACACTGCCTTCAATCTATCCATAATCTGAGTTGCCAACCTAGGATTTGCAAAGACTTTCTTACCATCTTTTTCTACAATTTCTAATGCAGTCTTGAGTCCGTTGTACTCTTTTCAAGAAAGCATTTTTATCAACTCCTCAGCTGCTGCAACATATTCTGCCTTCATTGCCTTTGCATTTTTTAGGAATCCTTTGAAGCGCTCAAATTGATCCTTCTGTTTATTTAGTTTTATGAGACTATTGATAGTATTTTTGTCAAAGAGTGAATTTACTTCATTATTCAAATCTTCATCGATTATCAAATCAGACTGAACTTCTTTGGTAATTTTTCCTTTTTCTTTGGTGATTGAGACATTTCAATCCTTGTCGATCGCAAGACCTGAATCTTTAGTCAGGATTCAAAGTTCTTTTCGTTGATGATCTTGAGTTCCTTGGTGAATCTTTCCATCTGGATCAATCCTTATATCATTTTTTTGAGCTATATGCTTAAATATCTCTCCGTTTGTAGCGACATAAAAACCTAATTTTGTTAAAGACTTTGCAAGTCCCTTAATATTCTGATCAAGCTCATAATCTTTCTCTCCCACAAATTCTTTCAAGTTTTCTGCTCTAAGTGACTGCAGGTTCTGAGATCATTTTTCATATCCAATATCAAGTTCTGAGAAAGAACCATTAGCTCTCGCTGAAGTCAAGAAACGGTAAGATACTCCTGCTGGAATAGTCAAAGTACCATTTTCTGACTTGATATATCCTTTCAAGTTTTCATTGATTTTTACCTTAAATCCAGTTTTATTGAGGAGTGAGAGAGATAAAACAAGTTCTCAGTTATCATTCATGATTAGTTTGTCATTAGAATTGAGAACATTTATTGCTTCAAGTTGATTTTTGATATTAACAAAATCATTCTCGCTAAGACTTTCTTTCATTACATCTCCCCTTCCCCTTTCGATACTTTGCTGGAGACGAGCTCTCGACTCTGGAGAATCGCTATGTGAGAGATTCTTATATTTAGTCAATGTTGTACTAAGTGTAGCTACTGGGAAGAATCCTGCTAGGAACTGTACTCCAAGAGATACTCCTGTAAATCTCCATCCTTTTGGCAAATCATGTACGGCATTATTTTTCCAACTCTCTGCATATCGCTGTCCGATAAGTTGAGCAGCCTCTTTTGGATCTAAATTCTCCGCTTTAGTTCTTTCAATCACGGAAGTCAGATTTTCTGCTGCTTTTTTAATTTCAGCATCTGATGAGGTCTTGAAAAGTGTTTTGAGCGTTGCTGTAATATCTGGATAGTTACCATCTTTATCTTTGGTTAGAAGTTTCTCGATAATTGGAGTAATCTCCTTTTTGATATGATCGTATTGTTTTTCGATACCACCGATTTTATCCTTATCAATGCCTGCAGACACTCCCCAAGATGGGATCTTCCCAAGTATAGTCATATTTCCTCCTACAGAGAGAGATTTAAGAGAAGTTGGATCAATATTTCCAAGAACTTTTTGAGCATTAAGATCTTGTTTAACTCCTGCTCTTAGTCCATAAATTGGAATAACCCCAAGTGTTGTTCCAGCATTGATTCCAGCGGAGACATTTCCTGTATCCCACTTAGCAACTTCAGTATTCCATGCAACACTTATTCATGCAAATGGTTGTCCCTCAAAAGATGCTCCTGTTCCTAGAGTAAAGGAAAGTCCTTTCAAAATCTGATTTAGTGGAACATTCACTCCGACTCCGAGACCATTGACATTTGCATTTACTCCTGGTTCTCTCATCTTAGAGAGCAAATAACTTGAAAGATTTGCCATCAACGTATCTCTTGCTTGCTGAGAGAGTTCTCTAGTTGCAGGATCGGTATTGATTTTATCTTCGATCTGTTTTAACTCTTCTGGTGTTAACTTTTGTGCTTCAAGTGTCTTTTTAAGTGCATCTGCTCCATATCTCATAATATCTACAGCATTTTCTGGTGTATCCATGAGTGCTGATTGCACAAGTCTTGCATGTTTAATATCTGATCTAAGCCAAGCAGCAAAGGTATCTGCCGTACCTGGTACTGCACCTCCAAAATTTTCTCCTTTTTTGGTATGCAAATGAATTACAATATTTCTAGCAATAGCATCCATAGACAATCCTTCAGCCTGAGCCATACGAATTGCAAGATCAATTTGATCTCCTCTTTTAGTTCCTCTTCCATCAAGATGATTTCTTACTCCATCAAAATTCGTATCGGTAAGTAATGCAGAAATTTGATTATCAGGAGTTTGATCTTTAATACTATCAACTAAAATTCTAAAATTACCTAAATCTGACTTCTGAATTCAGTTTTTTTGTTCTTCTTTGAGATGCTTTTTCCATTCTTTTTTGGTATATGCATCAAATCTATCATTGAGATAATCTTTTGTCATTTGAGAAATTTCAGATCCTACATATCCTTCATAAAGCCAATTTTGCTGCATATCTTGAATCTCTTCTCGATTTTGTTGCATATAATTATTTTTCCATTCGCTTGCTTTTCCATCTTTTGCAAGTTCAAGTCTAAATTTCCACTGTTCATCTTCAAGACCTTGTTTTCTTTCTTTTTTGGAAATCGGTTTACTTACATTTTCTTGATAGATGACATCTAAACTCTTCTCTCCATTGATAATCCCTGATTCAAGAGCATTCATTACACGGTTCCATCTAGCAGTATCAGCATTATCCTTTTTAGACTCTAAATAAGCCAAATAAGCCTTTTGAAGTTTATTAAACTCTTTTTCTGTCCATTGCTCACCATTTTCTTTTACGAAAAGCTTAGACCAATCTGGAAGTGCAATTTTAGCATCTGCCTGAGCTTTCAAAATATTAAATACTTTTTTCAATGAGGAAGTATTCTCTACCAAATCGATCAACTTTCTAAAATCTGATCTGAGTCCTTTTTCTACTTTATTGAATTTTTCTTCTACAAGGAAATCTCCATCAAGAATTTTATTCAGATTTTTCTTTTCTGTTTTTGAAATGGATTCTTGATTGTTAGATGAGTTAAATTCAACTGTTTCTTTCTTATGATCAGCAGATTTTTCAAGACTAGAATTTTGGGATTTATTCCTAAAATTTTCAACCTTTGCTGCGTTTTGCGCCATAACTTGTCCTCTAAAATTCTCAAGTTCCACCTTAAATGATTGAAGTGCAGTATTTATTTCTCTAATCTTCTCTTCATTCTCTTTAGTTTTAAACTTTTTGAAAATCATTTCCAGATTTTTTCTCTGTTCTGGAGTAAGTTTTTCATAGACATCTTTTATCTGTTTCACAGAAAGAGTCGAAAGAATATTAGCTTCATTTTCTTTAAGCTTCTTCCCTAATAAGTTTAACGAATCCTTATCTGAAAGAATCTCCTGCATCTTTTGAACAAGATCTCAAGGCACAGGATTTAATGCTTCTAGATTTTTAGAGGGAAAACTTTCCTTCTTTTCACCCTCTCCCTCTTTTTTTTGAGGCTTTTCCCCAATTACAACAACTTCTTCTAATACTCCTCAGTCAAAGTCATTAGTTCCAGGAATCTTTGTCATTTTTTCTCAAACTGGTTCATAAGCTTCCTTATTAAAATCAAACCTGTCCATCATCTTTACTAATAATAAGTAATAAAAAATATTTTTTTCGTTTTAAATTTACTATATTTCTCCTAAAATCTGATCTAATTCCTGCTCAAGCTGATTTGCATTTGATGCTTCATACTTATTAAACTGAGCCACTCTCTGCATTGCTTGTTGTATCTTGTATTTATTCTGAGAATTGAGTGTCTGATTGACCAAGCTTTGAAAAAGTTCAAAGAGCTGTTCTATCTGCATATCATTCAACACATTATACCTCAACAATACAGCAAACCCTCTTGCGGGCTCCCACATATCCTTTACCTTGTCCAGCAGGGTTAGAATGTAATCTTTCTTAGTCATCATAACATCAAAGAGAATAAAACATCTACAAATCGGTTTTAAAGTGCCTAAACAATTTAAAATCTTTATAAACTATTATAATCCAAAGAAATTATTTGTCATTTTTTTTATCTATTTTAAGTTATATTATCCTTGTCTTTTTCTTTTTTTATGATATAATATTTTATTTTTTAAAAAAAGTAAAAAACTGACTGTAAAGTCAGTTTATTTCTCAAACACTAGACAAAACTTTCTAATTATTATTTAGTTCTAGTTCAGCCTTTACCTGAGCAAAAACAGTTTCAATTGGCTGATTTGCATTAATAGTCACTAATTTTCCACGAGATCTAAGGTGTTCAATTACCGGCATTGTTTCTTGCTCAAAGAGATCCAATCTCTTATTTACCGTCTCCATATTTAAATCATCTTCACGCCCCTGAAGATGTGCTCTAATCTTAATTCTCTCGACAGCAAGATTTCTTGGCAGATCAAAATAAACACAAACATAGTCTCTATCATGCATCGCTTGATTAGCTAAGAAATAGTCCATCTGCTGCATATTTCTAGGGAATCCATCAATCAAAAATGACTCATTTGGTTCAAGCAAATGTGAGCATAGATTAAACAAATCAAACACTAAACTATTTTTTACCATACCCCCCTTTTTCATCGTTTCTTTTACATATTGAGAAACCATATTAGTATTAGAGTTTAATGCTCTAAAAATATTTCCTGGCTCCAAATACTTATAACTTGGGAATTCTTTCAAAAGATTTGCTGCTTGGGTACCCTTTCCAGATCCCTGAATTCCAAAAAGTATAATATCCTTATTTCTTTGCATCGTTATCATACGAAAAATAGAATAAAAAATTAGATTTTATCTTTTTTTATAAGAGCTCTATTACAAATAACAAAATTCTCCCTAAAAAAAAGCCCGTTGAAAATTCGGGCTTTGTATTTCGGAAAAAATTATCTCTTTGACCAAGTAGGAGCCTTTCTCGCTTTCTTCAAACCTGGCTTCTTTCTTTCCTTAACTCTAGGATCTCTCTTAAGCAAACCATGTGGTTTCAAAGAAAGTCTAAGTTCAGAATTCCAATCAATCAATGCTCTAGCAAAAGCAAGCTTAATAGCATCAGACTGTCCTGCAATTCCACCTCCTACAATCTTAATTTCTGCATCAAACTTTGTTGCTACATCATTTCCAAGTGTAGTGAAAGGTGCAAGTGCATTTTGATAAAGGTAAAGATTACCTCCAAAATAATCAGCAAGAGTATATTCCTTTCCTGTTGCTGTTTTCAATACAAAATTTCCTGCTCCCTTAGCATACAACTTTACAGTTGCAGTAGTTTCCTTTCTTCTTCCTACTGCATAATTATATTCTCTGTTTGCCATTATTTATACAAGTTAAGTGGTTTAAAATTATCGTACTTTGTTGTAGTTCCCTTAATAAGCTTCATTCTCTTGATTCTTGCATCTCTAAGCTTATTTTTTGGAAGCATACCTCTTACTGCATACCATAGAGCTTTTCCAGGATTCTTTTTAAGCAATTCTCCAAGCGTAATGCTCTTCAAATTTCCTTTATACCCACTATATGAGTAGTAAACCTTATCTGTCAACTTTTTCCCTGTAACAGCAATATGTTCTACATTTTCTACGATTACAAAACTTCCTGCATCCCAGAAATCTGAATAGTAAGACCTGTCTTTTCCCATCAACTTCTTAGCAATATCTACTGCCAATCTTCCCAAAGTCTTTCCAGTAGCATCAACACGATACCATCTTCTATTCTTCTCCTGGTCTGTTTGCTTGATCCAGATGGTCTTATTTAAATCCTTTTTAGTAAACTCCATTGTTTGTCAATACGATAACTAAAATATCCTCTTCGAGAGGTAAAATCTCAAATACTCTATAAACTATAACTCAGCTGTTAGTTATGCTAACTTAAGCATAATCTTTTGTGAAGCATCACCAACTCTATATCCGAGTTTGAACTCTGTAGTGAATCCAGACTTTCTGTTTTCTTCTTTATATTTTGGAAGCAATGTTTCAATTACTTTCTTACCTTCAGCTTCTCCAAACACTACAGATTTTACGAATCTGATAGCCTCTCTTGTTGCATCTTTTTCTTCATATTTTGCTGAAATATTAAGCAATGTAGAAAAAAATTCATCAGTATACATCTTTAATACTTTTGCTCTCTTTGGAGTTGTAGTCAACTTTCCAGCTCTAAGTAGACTTGAAAGTTGCATTCTCATAAATACTGACTTGCTTTTTGCTCCTGTATTTACTTGTAAGAGCTTGTTATACTTGTGTCTCATTTTAACATATAATAAATGATAAATTTTCTATTCCTCTCTAACCAATCAACACTTTTCCAATATTTGATAGGGAAGAGGTAATTTCATCAATTGCTTTTCTTCCAACCCCCTTCATCACAAGGAGTTCTGACTTCTTTTTCTTTTCAAGATCTTCAACATAGAGAATATTATTCTTAATCAATGCATTTCTTGTTCTCTCACTCAATGGAAGAGCATCAATAGGCATTGTTTTTGCTAAACTACTTTCTTCAACAACATTTTCTGGCTCTTCAACCAAATCATCATAGTCAACCAAAACAGATTTATCAATATATACTCCATCAAAGACAAAGAGTTTTGCATAATTTGCTAGGACTTCTCCAGCAAACATCATAATCTCTCTTGCTGAGATTGTATCATATTTTACTTTTAACTCTATATTAAGAGCATCTTTTGTATTTCCACTAAAATCTTCAATCACCTCCTCTACATCATATCTTACATAGTCAACGAGAGAAAAGTCATTATCAACAAGAAGAAAACCAACCTCTTCTGATGTTTGCTCTCCACTTCTATCTCTCTGTCTAAGATAATCAAGACTATAATATCCATATCCTTTTTCAATTCTAATCTCCATTTCAATTTCTCTAGAACTCTCTGTAATTTCAAAGAGTTCTTCTTCAGGATTGAGCAACTCAACTCCTGCAGGGAACTTAAGATCTGAAGATGTATATTTTCCAATTCCTTTTATCTTTTGACTAACCCACTGAATAGACTCAGTATTTTCATCTATTTTAAAGCGAAGCTTCTTAAGATTCAAAAGAATATTTATTACATTTTCTTTTACTCCAGAGATTACATCGTACTCGTGAGGCACTCATTTGATTTTTACACCTGTGATTGCACCTCCGAGATTATAAGCCAAAATAATTCTTCTCAAGGCATTTCCCAAAGTATGTCAGAAACCTCTTGGGACATATTTTAGCTCAAACTTTGTAGCTCCATTGTCCAACTGACTAAAAGTAATCTTTGGAACTCCAATAAATTGTTGTATATTCAACATGGCAATGGAAAGATAATATAAAGTTTTTTATTTGGCTTAATTATAATTACTATGCTCTAGCGTAGAATTCGATTACTTTAAGAAGATCTCCCAATGGTTCAACTTCTCCTTTTTGAGGAAGAGCGAGAACTTCTACTGCATATGCGTTTCTATCAACCTTAATCCAAGAAGGGATTTTTGCTGCTGAAGAAGCTGCATTTGCATAAAGTGGAGAATTCTTAAGCTTCTCTTTTACTGTAATCTTATCTCCTGCTTCAACAAAAGTAGAAGGAACATTATGTTTTCTTCCATTAAGAAGGAAGTGCCCATGAACTACCATCTGTCTTGCCTGCATAATTGTATTTGCAAGTCCAGCTCTAAGAATAATTACATCAAGTCTTCTTTCAAGGAATTGAAACAACGCAAAGTCGTGACTAAGTCCCCTATTCTTAGCAAATTTTGCTGCTGTCTTTTTAACGATAGTTGCAAATTGTTTTTCAGAAAGAAGATAACTTCTCTTTACAACTTGTTTATTTCTCAAAAGTTTTCCATATTCAGAATTTCTCTGCATATTTGCTCCATGCTGTCCAGGGAGGGTTTTTCTTTTCTTAAGATTATACTTTTGAGATCCAAAAAGGTTTACCCCTTCTCTTCTACATAGTCTAAATTTTGCTCCAGTGTATCTCATAATTCACTACGAAAATAGATAAATAAATCTGATCTTTGACAAAGATTATTTTTCAAAAAGAGACTAATTTCTCTTTGGTCTCTCACCCTTACATCCTCCAAACTGAATTCCAGTTTCTTCTTTGATATAAGCGATATCTACTACTCCAACTTCATTGATAGCCTTGAAAACACCCTCTCTAGCCATTCCAATTCCCTTGAAAATAATACCAATCTCTTTAAGTCCATATCCCTGTCCATCTTTCAAGATTTGTTTTGTCAATACTTCTGCAGCATATGGAGTGCTTTTCTTTGACCCCTTGTATCCTACCTTACCAGTACCCCCACCAAGGATTTTATTTCCCTGTTGATCGATAAGAGTAATAAGAGTATTATTTGAAGTAGTATGCACATGCAAAATACCACTTACAATCTTGATATCCTTCTTTTTTGCCTTTGTAACTGCCATTTTAAGTAGAAAACATTAAATAAAACTATTTCTTCAACACAGGTCTTACCTTAGCTCTTCCAAGCAATTTTTTAGCAGTTCTACCATTTTTTCTTGTAAGCTGCCCTCTCACAGGAAGTCCAAGGTTATGTCTCATACCTCTATAACACTTAATTTCCTTCAATCTCTTAATAGCAGAAGCAACCTCTCTCTTAAGATCATTTTCCAAAACATATTTCTTGAGTTCATCAGAAATCATTTTCTGTTCTTCTTCAGAAATTTCCTTTACCTTTTTCATGAAAGGAATATCAAGAGCACCAAGAATCTTCTTTGATCTTTCTCTACCAATTCCATAAATATTAGTTAATGCAATCCAAATAGACTTTTCTTCTGGAAGAACATGTCCCATCAATCTAAACATCTCTCAAAAAAAATACATAAATAAAAACTATCCTTGCCTAGCCTTATGTCTAGGATTTTTCTTACAAGTCACGTACAATCTTCACTTTCTCTTTACAATCTGACAATACATACATCTCTTTTTAAGAGAATTTACAACTTTCATCGCAATCTAATATACTATGTAAATAAGACTCCTAACTCTGAGGAGTTTGGGTTGCTACATTATATCTATAGACAATTCTTCACTGTTTCATATCATATTGATTCACCTCAACCTTTACATGATCTCCCTCAATAACAGAAATATGAGATTGTTTCATTCTTCCTGCCTTATAACAGTTGATCATCATATCAGTATCTTTAAGCTTTACAATATATTTACCTGCAGGCAAAACCTCAATAATTTCACCATCTCGCTCTAGTACTCCAGATTTAGCCATTAAGCGTTAATCTTTTTAACAGTTAAAACAGTTTGAAGAGGTCTAAATCCCTTAAGTCTAGCATATCTATTTTTTCTCTTAAACTTAAGAACCTGTACCTTTTCACCCTTCTGAGTAACTCCTACTTCAAATTCTACAGTCGCACCTTCAATAGTAGGCTTTCCAACTTTTACGTCTTTACCATCCTGACTAAATGCTACGAGCACCTTGTCTGCTACGAATTTTTCAGATTGAGCAACTCCAAGATTATCAACTACAATTTCAGCACCTTCTGAAACAATATACTGATGTCCTTGTAAATCTACTACTGCATACATTCTTTATACAAAATATCAAAATAAATTTACACAATCTTTCCAAGTTGTGCTAGAGTATTGTATTTTCTCTTTGTCTTTCTATAAGCATCTGAAACAATCGCTCTCATTCTCTTATATCTTCTAGAAGAAGGGAAATCGTAACTTACAAATTTTCTATACCATTTAGTTCCATAATGCACTTGCTTCTTAGCTTTATCCAAGATATGTGAAGACCAAAGCTCCTTTTTATAAAAAGAGATAATTCTTTCATTAGTATTCAAATCTCCTGTTCTTCGAACGGTAAATCCCATTGATATAAACAATAACAATTAAAAAACAATAGCGACTGCCGAGGACCGGAATCGAACCGGCACGGGAGTTAAGTCCCAAAGGATTTTAAGTCCTTCGTGTCTACCAATTCCACCACCCCGGCAGAACAAAGGGAAGAAGTCAGAGTTTTTTTATCTTTCTTCCTCCTTAATATTCTTATTTTACAATTTCATCATAAATTGCATCAAACACAGTTGGGAATGCAACAGCGATATTAGAGAGAACTTTTCTATCCAACTTAACATTCTTTGTATTCATAAGATTTACAAATACAGAATATTTTCCACCTCTTTCTCTAATTACTGCTGAGAGTCTCTCAATCCACAATCTTCTAAAGTCTCTCTTTTTCAATCTTCTACTTACATAAGCATGTTGTCCTTGTTTTACAAGAGCAAGTCTTACCTGCTTGTAAAGATTTTTTCTTCCCAATCTAAATCCCTTAGCTTGGTTAATAAACTTCTTATGTTTTCTTTGTCTTCCAAGACCATTTGTTACTCTTACCATTGTATCAACTATTTATAAGGAAGTAAATTTCTTAGCATTTTTGCAGCAGCTCCTAGAACCTCTTTTCCATAAGCAAATTTCTTATTTGTCTTTCCTTTATTGGTCAAGAGATGATTATTACAAGATTTTGAAGCTACAACCTTCTTTGACTTTGTAATCTTAAACCTTTTTGCAGCCCCAGAATGAGACTTCATCTTATTAGCCATCGAATCTACACTATTTACTAAATAAAATAATACTATATCCATTTGCCTCCTTTTTAGGAGTATCATACTGAGACTTCCCAAAATCAAGTAAAGCATCTTGAATCATTTTTAACTTTTGCACAGCCTTATCTTCATACATTCTCTCACGACCTTTCAGTCTGATAGAAAATTTTACATTATCTCACTCCTGAAGAATCTCTTGTGCTTTTTTTACTTTTAACTGAAGATCATTGTCCCCAATCGCATAACTAACCTTCAACTCCTTCATATCTTTTCCTTTTTGAGACTTTCTCCTTTCTTTTTCCTCTTTACCCTTTTGATACATATACTTTCCATAATCTGTCAATCTTACGGTTGAAAGCATTTTTTCTGCATCATACACAAGCTGAACAAGATCAAGCCCCTTTTCAGAAGCCATCTCTAACGCAACTCTTCTAGGAAAAGTTCCCAAATTATTTTTCTCATCATCAATTATCATAATATTTGGAGCCTTAATCTGATCATTTACATAGATCATCTTTGCCTTAAAATTTGCAGTCATTGTCTTATCTGACCTCTTCTGACCTCAAAGCACCTTTTTCTGCCCTCAAAAATTTTGATTATTTCCAGCGGGCTTAAAAGTTTTTTGCTCCATACAAAATTATAATAACAATAAAGAAATCGCTCCCGGAGGGGTTCGAACCCTCGATTTCCACCGTGAGAGGGTGGCGTCCTAAACCACTAGACCACGAGAGCCAAAATACAAGAATTTAGAAAATACAAAGCAATATTAACAATCAGCACCAAAAGAGCTACTCATTTTCAATATCAGTTTATACCCCCAAGAGACACACAACCTATCCCCACCAGGGATCGAACCTGGATCCACAGCTTAGAAGGCTGTTGTTCTATCCATTGAACTATAGGGACACAAAGTATCACCTGGGGAGAGTAGGATTTGAACCTACGTAGCCGTGAGGCGTCAGATTTACAGTCTGATGCAATTGACCGCTCTGCCATCTCCCCATTAAACAAAATTTGGACTCTAGGGGAGTCGAACCCCTGACCTCCTGCGTGCAAAGCAGGCGCTCTACCAACTAAGCTAAGAGCCCAAAAAACTATCTTGCAACAAATCACGAACCAACACTATCAACAGGATTTGAAGCCTTATACATTCCAAACATCACAAACACACCAAACACTACAACAAAGAACCCAATCAAAATAATCATAATTCTCGTTCCTCCAAGATTCCTCTCTGCTCGTGCATTTCTACCAAAGATACCCACAAGCTGAGTAGCGTAGTAACAAAGCGAAAGCCCCACCCCACACAACAACAATCCGAGAATAATATTTGCAAACATCTGTACTTTATAATGTAGTGTAAATAGCGGATAACGGGACTCGAACCCGTACAAACAGAGCTGAAGTCTGCTATGCTACACCAACTACATCATATCCGCAGATTCATCTGTCTATGATGACGATGACAATATATATGGAAATAAAAATAAAAATCAAGAGATTTTTTAGTTATTTTATCACTTTTTATAAAAATTGGTTGTTTTAGATCTCGCATTGGCTCTAGAGGCTGGATTTTGAAAAAGAAAAAAGCCTGACTTTTTCCTTTTGATCACTTTATTTTGACAGACAAAGAAAAAGTGATCGTGAATTTAATCAGACTTTAAGCCTTTTTTATATTTTATTTTTAAATAAGTTATATTTTTTGAACACAAAAAATAATATTTATTATTGCAAATCCGCACAAAACTAACACCTCACTCACCAAACTTTCAGACCGATCATCTTTTGCAGTAATACGGCAGGCTAGTTCCTTTTTTAGTATATAAAGAAAAGCCGTACATCTTACAGACATACGACTTCGAGTTACAAACTTTAGTTAGTTTGTACAGAACTGAGAATTGCTCTCGGCTCAACAGAGTTTTTTGATTAGGTGCCCGTGGGATTCGAACCCACGAACCGAGGTTTTGCAGACCTGTACAATAGACCACTCTGTCAGGGCACCACACATCAAACTTTTTCAGTATACAAAAACAGCAAAAAAAATCAAGTGAAAGATTATCGGATTAATCATCCAACAAAATACCCTACTAAACATCAAATATTCAAAAAAAGAAAAAAGTCTGACTTTTTCTTTTTGATTACTTTATTTTGCTTGAGCAAGAAAAAGTGATCATAGATTTTGTCAGACTTTTTGTTTTTTCTTTTAAGAGATTAGAAACTCTAAAGAGGGAAAAATATCTCCACCTATTACTACTCGTCTTATCCTAGCAAAATATCTCCATATCAAGAAATAAAATACCCTCCTTTAGTTGACTGAATGATATATTTTTGATCAAAATAATAATCAACCTCTGGATAGCTCAAAGAAGAAAAAAATCTGATTTCTTTCTTCTTTTATAATTAGAGATGAAGGGGTAATTTGAGCAACGAAGATATGCTCTATTTAACCTAAATTACTGTCGTATCTCGAGGCCTTCGTTGTGTATAAAGGAGCTTTGCCCCATTATCCTGAAGCTTAGCATTACCAAAGAGATTGGCAAAAAAGTTGTATTTATTTTTCATAATATTGGATTCCTGAGCCATCTGTCTAAAAAGATAAGCATTATTAAGATAGAGATTATGACACTCTGCAAAGTCCTCAAACGGATTTGACATCCCATAGCCAGAACAAAAATCTTTTTTCTGAGCGATATTTTTTCTAATAGTTTCGGAATTTCGAGAGAAGCGATAATATTCAAGCGACGGATCATCAACTGCAAATTTAGGCTTACCAAATTCTGTGAAGTCTGGATTTTTTATTTTTTGAGATCATTGAAGTGATCCAAGATCGACAATGTGTCCAAATTCGTGAGTAAGCACTCCTCGATATTCAGACTTTTCTCCCATAGAGTCGAGATTGATTGTAATTCTGGAAGCTGTAGCCCCTCAGCGTCTCTTACCCTTTTGTGAGTTGATGATAAAGGTTTTGAGTGCTGACTCGACAGGGATTCCAAACTTTTTATTTTGGTCAAGAAATGAAAGAATCGTAAAGTACTGTGTTGTATATTCAAACTTGTCTAAGTCAGACAAATCTCCAGAATAAGTAATCTTTTGACAATAGGAAGGTTTTTGCTGACAGAGATAAGAGAGAAAGTAAACAGGATCTACAGGACTACCATGCTCCTGCTCCGGTAAAGAACGATCTAAATCCTGATCCTGAGACAAATAATCAACCTGCAAAAGCGATACAGGCTTTTCTCCAACTCGATTTCGAAAAGAAAACAACAAAAAGAAAAACAAGGTTGTTCCAAGCAACTTCCAGAAGTCTCGTTTATCAAAACTAGCGAAGATTTTCTCTACCATATCGTACTATATCATTAAAAATAAGATCCTGTTGGGCTCCTTTAGAATTATACACGATAAGCTGGGAAATTGCAAGTTTTTGAGCAAAAAGTTGGAGAAGGAAATTGTACCCTCAGATAATAACTTTTGCCCCCTGCGTCTTTGCCTTAAAGAGATTCTTACCACTTCATCAAGTAATATTCTCTACCAACAAAAGATACTTCTGATCTAACCCTTTATGAATCATTTCTTCAAATAGATCTCTTGACTGATCCTTCTGCACAGAAAGGATAAAAATCAGACCATTTGGAGCAATTACCGTATCAAAATCTTCTAGAAATTTTAATACAGAAGCTGTCTTACTTAAATGCATAAGTTTATCGGTGGTGGAATCAGAGTTCTGCATTTGTTCTTCTCATTCAGTTTTTTGTTCTTGCTGACCACGAATCTCAATAAGAGCTGGCAAATTGAGATCATAATTTGAAAGGAAAAGCGTCTTGTGTTGTCAAAAACTTTCCGAAAATTCAGCTCGCGTAGTAAATTTTACCTCCTCAGAATAAAGGAAATAAAAATCTGATCTCGAATACATCTTCTTTTCTACGACACACATTGATTCAAAAATCTTAAACATATGATCGATCTGCTTTCGCAAAGTCTGCATTTCTGTCTCATCAAGAACCTGAAAAAGTGAAGATTTAAACTCAGAAAATCTCTCCAGAAGCTTATTGGTCTGATAAAATGCAACATTATCCTTGATCGGATCAAGAGTCATCGTCGTAGCATCGGTATGCGTAAAGAATTTTTTAGTTTCCTGTCCTAAAACTCCTGTAAAAACCGTAAAAAATTCGATAAATGAGGTTAAAATTCAGACTTCTTCTTTTGTTTTATCGCCATATTCGAGAGCGAGATGATACTTATAAGCAAGCATATCAAGAAAATTGAGCGTATAATTGAGATCATAAGAGCGCGAAAGATAAGTATTGAAACTCTTGTACCACCAAGAAGAATCAAAAAAGAAAATTGAATAATCTTGATACCTTCCTTGTTCAATAAGAGAAAACAGTCCTCCATGTGTAGTCAAAACAATCGGATAATTGACAGTCTTTCTCTGATCTTTGAGCGCAGTATAGATTTCATAATCTTCCTTTGAATTGAGATCAAGCACCCCAAGCCCCTGCTCTAAATGTGAAAAGTATTTCAAAAGAAAAACAAGCTCTGACTCAGAATACTTTCCTTTTTTTGCAAAACGATCAAGCGCTTCTGGACTCAGTGTTTGCTCTTCTTTAGCAAATCAGAGATTCTTAATTCACAGATCAGTAAGGAGATTTTTTGCGATATCAAGCTTTGCTTTGGTTGAAAATGCAAGAATAATATTTTTTTGACTTGCAAGTGAAGAAAGAAGGTCTTTAAAATCAATATCTCTAATTTGATAAGATTTTCTGTCACGATATTTAGCAAGATCAAAAGGATACTTTCCAGAGATCATTTGAGTGTGCGGCGGTGTAATTTTTTTGAGTTCTGGGAGAGAAAAAGACAATAAAGTCTGATTTTTACCACTTTTTTGAATCAACTGTGCTAGCCTTCACTCACTCTGAGAGATAAAATGTTCAAGAATAGGATATTTAGCAATCAAAATCTGAATCTTGTCTAGTAAATAGCAAAACAACGCCAATGACAACTTAGCGTCTACAAAAGCATCATGAAAATTTAACTCACCACTAAATTTTAGAGAAGTAAGAAATTTTTGAAAGTCTGGCTTAGATTGGAGCTGGGCAATCAAAATCTCTTGAGCATAACTTGGCACATAGTGCAATAATGACTGAGAAAGCTTAAAGGAATCAATTGCATCAGCAAATGTTAATGAGGGGAAAAACTTTTGTAAAAAATGAAGATCAAAGGCAATATTATGTCAAACAATAATCGTATTTGGTCAAAAAAAATGCTGAATTTCAGACTCAACTTCTGCTGGAGTAGGTGCATCTTGCAATGCATCTGCAGAAAGCCCCGTAATAAAGCCAACAACCGTCTTAAGTTCTTTGATGGGTTTAGAAGGGCGTAGAAGCGACTGATATCCAGCAATAAAATTTCATTCTGCATCACACTCTAAGATCCCAATCTGAATAGGCTCATCACTTTGCAAGTCCAGACCAGTCGTTTCAAAATCAAGTGCAATATAGCGATAGTTTGGACTAAGCATAGATAATAAAAAAGAAAAATAAAGCCGACTTTCATCATAGGTTCATATATACTTTTCCTCAAAAAAAAAGCAAATAAAAAAACTCGCCAGCATAAGTAGCGAGTATATTTTTTTGTTGACTAAGATCCAACAACCGTTCCGATAATCCAGAAAAGCATTGAAACCAGCAACCATGAAACCGCAATAAATACAAGTCCAATACCTGCATTTTTCAAAATCTTCAATCCTTCTCCAAACTTCTTGTCATCTCCTGCTGCGGTAACCATATTGAATCCACCCCAAAGCAAAAGCACAAAAGTGATCAAACCAAGAAGTCCAAGCACCCAGTTGATGGCATTTCTCACTACTGTCATAAGACCTTCTCCACCATCTTGACCAGTTCCCTTAACTCCCTTAATTCCATCTGAAACACCTGCATTAAGACCAAATCCTCCAGCAGCAGTAGAGAGACTTCCTTGCGCAGCATTACCTTGTGCACTTACAAATGCCAAGCTAGAAGAAGCAACAAGTCCAATTCCCATCATAAAGGTAGCAATTTTTTTGATCATTTTTCTTTAATAAAAGAATAAAAGTTTTTGTATTGAGGAGGATCAAACTCCTTTGTCTGTTTTATTTTATTCTTTTTTTTTACTTTTGCAAATCTTTGAAGAGTTTTTTTTGTAGAGGTATTTCGCTTCAGAAAATAAGAACATAATAAATAGAAGAAACAATATATTATCAGTATTTTTTGTATCTTGTCTTGAAAAGTGATGTCAAATAGTTATGAAAGAAGATGTTTTATTTTGAGACGGAAAAGAAATGGGAAAAAACGGATTACTCTGGTACTTATTGATCTATATTTTCGTAATTCAGATGGGGATTGTATGATATCTCTGGTCTGATGCAAGCTTTTATGTTTTGGCTGGTGTAAATGGAATTGCATTAGCAGTAGGAGCTTGGAGCTTTTGTAAAAGAAAAGTAAACAATGAAGAAGGCGAAACTCTAGTAAAAGATACCCCTAGATCTCTTAAGGAAGAAATCAAAGATGAAGAAAAATGAGAAGAGATCTTGGAAAATAAGGAATCACAAGAAAAAAAATCTGACTTTTTTGTTCGTAATGAATCAGAACACAAAGATGAAAGATATTCTATTTCCGAAGAGGATATTGAAGTTCCTACCCGTGAACAAACACCACACAATATTGAACAAGTGAGAGTTAGATTTAACAAAGTGAAGTCTAAATCCCAACCAACACATCAAGAATGAGGGCTTGCGCGCTTTATTGTTTTCTTATGTGCAATTATAGGGCGAGGAGGGGTTATGCTTCTTATGTGGAAAGAATTTGATTTTATCGCAATGGCAATTGCTTCATTTACAATGGGAGGATTTGTACTTATTGTATATAAAGCAATGAATATTTGGAAGAAAATCATATTTTCTAATCTCTATTTCCTCTTCTTTGTCGCTGTCTTTGCAGGAAGCCTTCTAGGAATCTTTACTGAAGAAAGCAATAGTACAAAAATCCTGATTAAAGATCAGATTTCAACTTTTTTTGCAGGACTTAATGGAGAAGTAGTTGAAACATCTAGTACTGAGGAAGGTAGTGGTTATGAATATCAACTGACAGGGACACTTCTCACAGGAGAGATTACAACAGGAGAAGATTCTTCAGAAGCTCTTTTGAGTGGAAATCTCGTCTCAACACAAACTCTCAATACAGGAAGTAACGAAACAGGAAGCATTCAAAACATCCAACAAACAGCAACCTGAATAACACAAACCTCAACTGGGAAAAACACAACCGAGGCTCAAGTATCTAATAAACAAACAACAAAAGCACAAACCTCAGAAGAAAAGAAAACTGACACAAACGGTCAAGTTTCTTATCTCTCTGCGATAAAACATTTGATTGCAACCTATAATATTCCTCTTTCAAAATCAAAGTCTAGCAAATTCACCCATGTTGATGTAACAAGTCCAGACTATCCCTATATGAAAACAGCTCTTGAAAAAAGAATGATTGGAACTGCTGTTAACCCAAATGACATAATCAGTTGTGATGTCTATATGGTATTTAAGGGGCTTGCACTTAATTGGGCTATTGAAAAAACTGCAAATCTTAAGAATGACTATCGAAATGTTGCTGAAAACAAAGGACTCCTCAATGGATGTGTAAAAGGAGCTAAGCTTACAGTAGCAAACTTATAAGCACAAATTTAAAAAAAATCTGAATATCACTTGGTTTCCCGTATGAATTCAGATTTTTATTTTTTGTTTTGATTAGAAAATTTTAATATTATGACGCTCTTTGAATAGCGTACTTTTCTTTATTTTTGTCTAAATCATCTTTGGTAGATGGAGCATTGTCAGACTCAAAGAAAACCTCATAAAGTTTTTTCCATTTCTTATTTTCATCAAGGTATTTATAAAATGACTCCTTATTTGTAACGCTTTTAACTCCTGAGAAACCATAAGAAGGCAATACATTTTGATACTTTTCATCACTAAAAATTAATAACAAATCTCTCTCAAAATCAGAAAAGTGAAACTTTCCTTTGATCTTGTTTATTCCCTCTATATATGTCTCCAACTTAGTTTTTGGGTCCCCTGATTGATTAAGTATTTGTGATAAACGTTTCTTCTCTGATTCTTTAATAGAATTATCTATATCAAATCCAAGTGTTTGACCAAGAGACTGCATCTGACTTACTCTTTTATTCTCAAAATCTCCTGAAATGTCATCCATTTTCTGATTCAAAATAGCATCTGTGAAAACACTTCCAGCACCAATTTTAATATTTGATCAAGGAACAGGAACAATTGGAACCGTTTCTATAAATCATGTTGCTAATTTTGAAACATTCTTGGTAAAGTCATCAATTTGCTTGATTCCAGTCTCCTCTTTTATTGCTAATTGCACTAAATTTCGCATCAAAAACAATGCTATTGCTCCTAAAAGAAGATCATAAAGTCTCATAGTCCCTCCTTCCATTGAGACACTAATCAAATCATTATCAAACTTAAGCTGAGAATCCGTAATCTGAACAGGGCTCTCATAATTCATCATATTAAACTTTAACGCCCAATTGAAAATCACAAGCATAATTATCATCAAACTGATATACAATGCATAAAATACTGGCCAAAAAATCAGTTTAATCATTTTGTTTATATCTCGAAAAACATCATTTGTCAGTTGTTTCTTAGGCTTAATCAAATAATTTAAAAGTACCACTATGGGACTAATTGCAATAAAAATCCATAAATATAATACTCTAGCAATTAAAACTACCATCAAGACTAATAAAGATAGCGTATACAAGATCATCATCCCTGAATGCAATACAATTTGGAAAATTTGCTTAAAATCTTTTTCCATATCAGAAATTCACTGCACATTTGAATAATCTGAAAGTTGAGCTGTTTTAAATATTTCAAAACCAATAAACATCAAGGGTCAAGAGAGTGAGTCCTGAGATGGCAAAAGCGTATCAAAAAGCTGATCTTTTGTCAAGCCGCCATCTTCTCTCATCTCAACATTAATTATACCTGCCTCAGTAGAATTCTTAAGTTTACTTCATCCAGCATCTGCCATAAATCTTATAATCTGCTTTTGTCACTTACAAAGGACATTACCTTGTGGTTGAGCATTATCTGATATGATTTTATCAGGGCAAGATGACTCGATTACTGTATTTAATGCTTGAGAAAATACTGCATCTGAACCGATTACTTGTGATGGGAAAGAAGAAACCAATGCAAACAATACGGTTGAAATATCAACAAGAACCATGATTGCAAACCAACTTAATTGGATGACTACTCCAGATTTAAGCAAATCTTTAATAATACTCATCGGTGTTTTAGTCTCTGAAGGATTAAGCATATATTTAAGAATTTCATAAAGAAATATAAATCCCAATCAAAAATTAGCTATATTTCTTGTAATCTGCCAAATCTTCCACAAAAAAACATCAAAATGCAGAGCTTCACCATAAATAAAAGAATTTGTCATTAACTTACCTACAATATTTGCAATAATAATCCAAAACCAGGAAAAAAGCTCTGAAAGTACACGAAGTATTGTCGCAAAATCTATCACTCCTGAAGATGATTTTGTAGTATCTACAGCAAAAACATCTGAAACAAGGAAAACACAACATAATCCTAGAAAGACTATGCTCTGTATTCGTTTTTTTGATGTTTTCCTTGTTTTCATGCAAAAAATACTACAAATAAAGATTATGTTTGTTAAGAATTCTGATTTTTCTTTTCTTCTTGTTTCTTCCGAGTTTGATACTGTTGTGCTACAGGACCACCAACTGCGGACATAATTGCATCCCATGAATTCTTCTCTATATTAAACTCATTAAAGGTTGTTTGAATACTTTCTCGTTTTAATCCTGCATTCTGAAGATACGGCACAAGAATTTTAGTATTTATTTCTGGGATTTTAGCAGCAAAATCTTTATTAGCAGTGGCATAAAGAACTTTTAAACTCTCTTTTGCCTCTTCTGCTTGTTTCTTATCTGCTAAAAATTCTTTATCTAGATACTTTTTATAATAATCCATATTACCATATTTGAGATACTCTTCTGCATATCTTTTTCTCACTGTATCCTTGTCTCCAAGCAAGAATGACTCATCAGAAGTCCTTTGTTTTGTAAATTCACCTATTTGTTTATCTAAGATCTTATTTGGAGTATTTGCAATTGCAGATAGTCCAACCTTAGATCAATTAACTGGAATAATTGGCATTGTCTTGAGATAATCTTCTCCCAACTTTTGAATCTTTTCTCCCCACTCTTTACCAAATGAAGTTTGCTTAATTGCCCAGAAAAGTAAAATCCAAGAAATTGCAATACCAAATAATCCAATCAATAAAGAATATAAGTCTATCACTGCAGAACTAAAAGTAATCTTAATAAATCCCATAAGATCACAGGTATTTTTATCTTGTTCTTCCCCACATTTCATCCCTGTAAGTGAGGTAATCCCTTGCTTTGCAGCAAGTTTTTCAGCATCACTCTGACCTGGATGAATTGAAGTTTTGAGAATTGTCATAAACATAAGCGACATACTCAATGCAAAACCTATAAAAACAGGAGCTAAAAGTAAGCCTTTAAGTTTCTCTAAATCAAAAATATCATCTAAAAATTTAGTTTTTAATCCTCACAATATATCTCAAAAGACATTAACCAATACAATCAACGGAGATAATGCAATAGCCATCCAAAGCTGAAAAATTCTCCAAAATAATACAGCTACAATCATAACTAAAGGTAAAAAGAGCATAACCAAAAATACTGTATTTAGTGTTAATGAAATAAACTGTTGTTTAAGAGATAAACTTTCATTGATATGAGCAAAAGATATCATATTGCCATATAAGGCCATAAAAGGCCCTGTCCAACCTGTTGCTCTCTGAGTAAGTTCTGATAAAGAGAAGCCTCCTTTTTCATAAAGACAATAATATTCTTTTTTTGAGGATGAAGAAGAAGTTCAGACTTCTTTATTTCATAGGATAGGAGTGTTCGGAATTGGTCCAACATATCAACTACATCCTGCATTGCTAACACTCTGCTGGGAAAATACGGCGGTTAAAGGCAAAATTTGATAAGCTCAGCTCATTTGGGTAAGAATTTCATCTCCTCTAATTTCCTTAAAAGACGATAACTTTAGTTTTTGTGTTTTCGTTCGATCTTCGGCATTTTGCTCATTATTTCGTTCATTATAGGAATAAATCGTCCCGTTATAAAAACAATACCCTGGGAGCATTCTCTCTATATTCTTTCAATTTCCTAGGGAATAAAACTCTCTTCCTACAATAACCATTTGCTCTTTCCCCTTTATTTTAACAGATTCTAACTTACAAGGGGCAATATTATTTTGATTTCAAGAAAGTGTTACATAATAACTTAAAGCTTTGTCTTCTTGTGTTCCCTTTCCTTCTATATTTCACAAATTAGACCAGACACTAACTCCTACTATTTTGGTATCCATTTTGGCATCAGTTTGAGAAAGTAGCGTCGTTGGCAAAGCTCCTACTGTATAGGTAAGAACAGAAGAAATATCTACTGCAACCATCATAATGAACCAGCTTAGCTGTACTAAGACTCCGGCTAAGAGTGTTTTTTTCAGCAGTTCTCAAGGAGATTTAATCTTAGACATCTTTCTATCAGGATCTATAACGTAATAGAGGATCTCATAAAGAAAAATAAAACCTAAAACGAAATTAGATAAATTTTTAATAATTGTCCAAACTTTCCAAAGTGGAGCATCTAAATTAAGATATGAACCATAAACAAGATTATTATCCATCGCAATTCAGGCTAATGCAACTAATGGCCAAAGTAATAAATATGCTCATTGTGAAAGAAATCCTAAAGTTGCCATTGTTTCCGAAATCACCTCATTTTCAGTTTCAGCTTGCGATTTTATTTCTGTTGGTTGTGGAGAGTTTGTACTAGTTGCAAAAACTGGAATATGAGTAAAAAACAGAGAAGAAAGTATTACTAAGAATATTCCCTTTAGGAAAGTTTTTTTTAACGCATTTAATCCTCATAAGAGGAGCTTTCACCGTTGCAACATAGGCAAAATCAAAGATAAAATACTTACCTCTGATTATAGTCAGATTTTTCTTTTTTTCTAATTTTGATAATGATTGATCTCAATATCTACTTGACTTTTATCTATAAGAATATTTAACATATTTTTTTAACACCTTTCTATAAACTGCAGATATTATCAAAATTTATGATATTGTATATCAAACTATTTAAAATATTTTCTCCATATTTATAGCTTTTTTAAAAAAGAGAATTCTTACAAAAGAAAAAATCAGAATTTACATCTGATTTATCGCTACTCTTTTAGTCTTAAAAATAAAGACTGAAACCTGAGATTTTAGATTATATTTTTGCTTAATCATCGAGAGTCATTGCTGAATCGTATCAACTCCCTTAGTATTTGGCAAAAGTACTCCGCTATTTTGTCACTCTGATTCTACAAGAAAGATTCCTCGCTCTTTCATAGAAAGCTTAACCAAAATATTCGGATCATTTTGCAACTGAAGTTGATCAACAATATCAAAAATCAGACTTTTGATCTCGGATTCCTTTTTTTTTAAGATCCCCTGATAAAAACTTTCGATCAACTGCTCAATTGATCTATCAGTCTTCATAACCCCATTGGATATTATCAGACTCCCATTTTTATCAAAAGCTGAGACAAAAAGTCACACTTTGGATGTCAGAGAAACTATTTGTGCTATTTGTATTTTGATTTTCTCGATCACAATTTTAGCTGACCAAATAAAACGACCGCAAGTATACAAAAATGCAACTAAAAAGCAAGATTAGAAAAAAGACTAATTTCTTAGTCTCTTTTTATAACTCCTTACTTATATTTTTCCTTAAGCTTTGCAATTTTTTCAGCCTTTTCAGCTGCTTTTTTTGCTTCTCTTTCAGCTCTAAGTTCTTCTTTTGTCTTTTCTACAACAACTTCTTGAGTAGATTCAGTTTTTTCTTCTACTTTTTCTGTAGAAGCTTCAGCCTTAACTACAACAGTTACTTCTTTTTTCATATCCTTGTACATGAAAGGAACCACAAAAGAACCAACTTCATTAATCTTCTTTTTAAGCTTGAATAGGTGAGAATCTACTTCAATACCGTATGCTTCCTTGATTGCTTCAGCAATATCGGATTCATTTACTTTAGCATACAAAACTCTATCCTTATTTGCTTTTCTTGTAAGTTCTACTCCACCATTTTCAGCCATTTTAGCAAAAAGGTCATCAAGAGAGGCAGCTTTCTTTGCTCTAGCTACGATAGCAGCTTGCATTTTTTGTTCATACTTATTTTTATTTGCCTTATCTGCAAGAACTGCGATATTTTGAGGCAAAAGTACATTTCTAGCAAAAATAGGCTTCACTGCAACAATTTCGTATTTTTCACCTAGATGCTTATCATCCTGAAGCAAAATCACTTCAATGTTTCTGTTCTTAATCATTCTTCTTGGCATCGTACAACACAGATTTATATAAGTAAAATATCTGTATTTTTTAAATTTCCCTGAAATCTAAAAAACTAATTCTTGGTTATTTATACTAATTTGCTAAAAAATTGCAATGATTTTTAGAGTTTTTTCCTCTAAAGAAAATCAGTCTCAAATCTATTTTGATTCAGTAAATAAAAATCCCTATTAGACCAACATTTTCTTCTATTCATAAATCTCAGAATTAACTATCTTTTCAATATCTTGACATTTTTTATTTTTATGATTAAAATATAAAAACTTTATTCTAAAAAATAGAAATTATGAAAAAAATGTTTATCTTAGCTTTCTTAAGCTTCATGTTTTATTTTAGCATATCAAGTGCAAGTAGTCCACTTCCGGATAATATTATAGAGCTCCAACCTCTTATCGAACAAAGCTTGGATCTAAAAAATTATCCACTTGAAAGGAATATTCCCTATTCTTCTCTTGATAAAGTTTTTAATAAATATTGTTCTCCAGATACTATGAAAGAAGCATTACTTGAAAGCGAACAAAAATACTCACTAATAAAAGATGTTCTCAATACCAACTCTCAAGCAAGATCACTATTTTTCAAAAGATATAAAAAGATTATTCTTGATATCGAAACAAACGACACAGAGATGTTTTGTAAAGAAAAGGTTATAGGATATTCTCTCCTTAAAAAGATTCAACATGAAACAATACACAATACTACAAAAATCAATAAACAAGCACTCTCTGCTAAGGCAAACAAAAATACCAAAACACAACAAATCAAATCAACTACTAATCAAGCAACTTCTCCATCTCTGCCTTCTACCGATGTATCCAAAGAAAAAAAGGTTGAAACCAGACTCTTCACATGAAAAAAAGTTTGACCCAGAGAATTGACATTTGATCACGATAAAGAACCATTAAAATCCCCCTCTGAAATAAAGCTTGGTGAAAATATTGAACAATCAATATACAAGACACTAGACCTTCTTCTCTCAAAACAGCTTTTAAATTGAGATGAAATCAAGCTCTTTAATCAAAAAATTAAAATCCACTATACGAGAAAATGCCAACCTCTACGTGGGAACTTCCAACTTATCAATAATGATGATTGAAGTCGTAGCCCAAAGGGGATCGAGCTCTTAGTCAGTCTTTGCAAACCTCTTCCAGAGGTCAAGTCTCTAGAAAGACATCTACAACACATCCTTACCCATGAATTAGGACACTATATTTACTTTTTTAGAGACAAAACTACAGAAAAGTTTAATACCATCTGCCGAAACGACAAGCAAAACACCTGTGCTAAAGGCGACTTTTATAGCAACTATTCTCAAGAAAACAAAGAAGAGGATTATGCTGAGAGTTTTGCCTTTTGGGTTAGTCAACTAGATAATAAAAATAGCGAAAAGGAACACGGCTCAGCCCAAAGTCAATGAATCATGCAAAAAGAACAATACTTCAATACCCTCTATAAACATCTCAACAATTAAACATCCTCATTAGGATGTTTTTTTATTTTTCTAAAAAGCCCGACTCTTTATTAAGAGCTTGATTTTAAGAAAAGATTGAATATAAATAATTTTCTATAAAAACTATGATAAAAATCAGCATTATATTTCTGATTTCACAAAATCCGCCACAAGTATATAATGAAAATAAAATTTACTCTTTTTTTATACCCTACTATGCGAGACGCACATACTCATCTTAACCATCCAGAGCTTTTTTCTAATCGAGAAGAATATTTAGAAAGCTTTGCACAAGAATGAGGTCTTTGAGTAGTAAACATCTGAGCAAACACAGAATACAATGAAAATGCCTTAACGATTGCAAAACAAGCAAAATCTAAATTTGCTAAGCTACGGATCAAGGCAAGCATTGGGATCCATCCTTGTGACGTAAGAAACACTAGTCAAGATACACAGACAGAATATCTAAAACTTCAAAAGCAACTTTTAGAAAACAAAGAACATGTTGTAGCAATTGGAGAGTGTGGAATTGACCTCTATTATCCCGAAGTCAGTTCCTATCTTGCACTACAGCAAGAGATTTTTAAAATGCAATGTGATCTTGCCAGGGAAAACCAACTCCCAATTGTCATCCACTCAAGAGATTCTTTTCAAGAAACCTTTGATATCTTAAAAAACTATTCTGATCTTAAAATCTACTTTCATTGCTGGAGCTATAATAAGGAAGAGCTAGAAAGACTCCTATCCACATTTCCAAAGATTTGGATTGGATACAACGGAATTTTGACCTATCCAAAATCTCATCAAAATAGAGAATGCCTCCTAGCAACACCTCTGAGCAAGATTGTACTTGAAACAGACGCTCCTTATCTAGCACCACAAGGCTTTCGTGGAAAGATAAATCACCCTGAATTAATCAAAGTTGTGGGAAAATATGCTAGCGAAATACTAAATATAGAAGAAGACATCTTACGAAAACAGATCGGAGAGAACACAAAAGATCTTTATATTAGCTAAAAAATCTGACTCGGATATTGAGTCAGACTTTTATTTTTTATTTTCAAGAAGTTGAGTTTTCAAAGCTTTGCTATTGAGAAAGATAAGCAAATCAATATCTCCTGCATCTCGCTCCCTATCAAAGGTTTGCAATTTAGAAGAAGAATGAAACGGCATAATATATCTTCCATGCAATTTCCCATATTCCTTATTGAAAAGCTCAAGAAAATAAGGATTTTTAATAATTGGAGAGACCAAAAAAAGATCTTGTTGAGTAAGTTGAAGGTCTTGAAGCCACTTGCAGAGTTGTTGTGTATAAAAAGCCGTCGTCTCTAGGATTAGACTTTTAGCTAACGGATTCGCCTCAATCTCTGACTGTGATTTATATCGATATTTAACAATCTGATTTTCCCTATACATTTGCATTAAAAAGGAAACTCCAAGATTAATTGACTCAATCCTTTTATAAAAACCATCTTGTACTTGGATAATTTTACAAATTGATTCTTTAATATAGAGCAGATAAAAGTTATCTCTTTCCAACCTTCTTTTAAGAAAGGAAATTGTTTTGAAAGACTCAGGGAAGATATGAAGATTCTTATGCTCAAAAATATCTCCATATCTATGATTGAAATCTAATAGAGTATTTCTATTAAGATAAATCAAACAAAGACGGAAAAAAATCTGTCCCTTTGCTCAGATCAAAAACTTTTGAGGCTGTCCCTGAATATAAATATTATCAACTGTCGTAAAAAGGAGCTCCTCTTTTGTGATTGTTTTAAGATAATTTATCCTCTCCTGAAGGATCGTATTGTAATCATCAATAGTAAAGGTCTCTTCTTTCTCTCTGTAGACATCAAATCTAAAAAAATGAAACCTACTATCGTCAAGCAAAAAATAATGATCATAATCTTGAAGTTCCAAAGATTGATTGATAGAACCATTCAAATCTTGATAATTGCAATATTGCTGTACCCCTAGCTGAGGATTATACTTGAAAACCTGCATCTTGGGATGCCTGAGGTCCAATTCTTCTTGCCAGAGATAAAACATAATCTACAAATAAGGATAAAAAAGTGAAAAGTCTGAATTCAACCTTCTTTTATTTTTTGATAAGAGGGTTAGTAATTTTTTAATGCTAAGATCCTCTCTTCAATACTTGGATGCGTCTGAAAAAGTGAAGTAACTTTTTCAAGCGGATTTGCGATAAACATCGCAGCCATACCATTATTTTCCAGTGTAACAACTGAATCTTGCGAGATCTTTCTCAAAGCTGAAATCATAGCTTGATTATCTTTAGTAAGTTCTACAGCACCAGCATCAGCTAAAAATTCTCTTTTCCTTGAGATCGCCAATCTGATCAAAGGATACAGTAAATATCCAAGTGCAAGCAATACAAAAGCTACTATCAAAAGTGGGGTTCATTTTTTCACATCATTACTTGATCTTTTACCTGAAACAATTCTCAGCAAAAACTCTCAGAGCATCGCAATTGCTCCGATATACACCACAGCAATGAGCATCAAAAGCGAATCTTTATTGATAATATGGGTGAGCTCATGTGCTGCAACGGACTCTATCTCGGATTTATTAAGCTTTTGTAAAAGGCCTCTAGTAAATACAATTCGCGAATCAGAAGATTTCCATCCAAGCGCAAAGGCATTCATAGCTGGAGTTTCAATAATTCCGATCTTTGGAACAGAAAGTCCTCTCGAGATACAGAGATTTTCAACAATATTGTAGATTCCAGGTTCTTGGTCTCTGGTAACTACTTTTGCTCCGGAGTAAGAAAAGAGTAAACTCCTCTCAAATAAAAAGGAAATTATCCCCCATATTAAAACAACTGGGATCAAGAAAACTAATGAGTCTAAAGTCAGACTTCTTGCTGTTTCTAAAGATTCTTCAGATAGATAAAATACTCAAAAAAGTAATCCAACCAAAAGTAAAGGAAAAAGGATTAACAAAAGGATACTTTTAAGCTGATTACTACGCTGAGAATCATAAAGTCACTGATACATTAAGAGAAACAAAGACTAAAACATTCACAAAAGATTTTTACTTTTTTTTAAAAATCATTATTAGAATTCAACTTTTGGTGTTTTTTTTGCTGTCTGATCTTGAAGCTCAAAAAAAGGAACTTGACTGAGTCCAAATTGCTTTGCAATTAAGTTACTTGGAAATGTCTGTATTGCTGTATTGTATTCTTTAGTAGTTACATTGAAAAATCTTCTCGCAGCTGCAAGTTTATTCTCAAGATCAGAAAGCTCATTTTGCAGTTGAAGGAAGTTTGTATTTGCCTTGAGATCTGGATAGTTTTCAGATACTGCGAATAATGTCTTTAGAGCTCCTGTAAGTTGATTACTCGCCTCAAGCTTAGCATCAACACTCTGAGCGGACATAAAATGTGTTCTTGCATCAGTGAGCACTTTTAGAGTTTCTTTTTCATAAGCGGTATATCCCTTAACAGTATTTACAAGATTTTCTACAAGATCAAATCTGTTGAGCAACTGTACATCAATATCAGCAAATGCCCCCTCTCTATTATTTTTGAGGGTTACTAATCTGTTATAAAGCATTACCACATAAATCAATACGAGAGCAACAACTCCCAAAATAATCCATAGCGCCATTGTATATATCATAAAAGAATAAAAAAACATTATATTACTGAGTTATTTCTGATATCTGAGGAGGAAGTTTCTTTGCAATGATTGTCTCACCATCAATAACTTTATCTCCTACCTTAGCAAGAACTTCAAAGTTATGATCTAGCACCACACTTACCTGAGATCCTAGCTTAATTAATCCAATAATCTCTCATTGCTTTACCGTCTGCTCTGGTTGCAGATAATTCACAATTCTTCTTGCGACAAATCCAGCAATCTGAATTACACGAAAACGGTAATTTTCTGGAGTCTTAAAAAGAGAGGAGAGATATTCATTTTGAAAGGTTGAATTCATGGTTTTTCCTTTCTTCATTGCATTCAGGAAGCGCCCCTTCTCATAATAAGACTCTATAAGTGTAGATTCCAAAGGAGCTTTCTGATAATGCACATCAAGAGGCGTCATCATGATAGAAACCAATGTTGCCCCCGAAGAGAACCCCTTTGTCCAATCATCCAATACGACATTGTGTTTTTTATATAACTCTGTTTGTGTAAGATTCTCATCAAAAGGAATGATTGCTATAATCTTTCCATTTGCAGGGGATACAAAGAGCTGATCGTTATTTGGAATATCACGCAGAGGAGAACGCAAGAAATAAAACGCATAGAACCCCCATCCAATAAGGAAGAGTCCTAAAAATATTCCTCAGACAATCTTAAGTATTTTTTTCATATACAGAACAAGAAATAAAAATCAGATTTTTTTCTTTATTTTAATAATATCATTGATCCAACAGATTTTTCTTTTTTACTTATATTGGCTCTTGTCTAAATAATCTTTAACAACCTCACTCATTGCCTCAACAAGAACATTAAACCTTTGATCATCCTCATGAAGATCCTTTTCTATAACCTGCTTTTGCCTTTCCATAAATTGTTCTTTGAGGGTAATTAGCTTAGAAACTTGTTTCTTTGGATTGGTAACGTCAGCAAAAGGAAATTCTGTATCAAACTCAAGCTTGATAACAATATCACCAACTGACCAAATCTTATTTCGAATTCCATTTTGAGATGAAGAAATCGTATTAATCTTATTCCAAGAGAAGAATTCTGTTTTATATTCCAATCGCCCCTCTCGAAGAAATAAAATTGCATGATCCTTACTCAAAATCAGGCAATCTAGATATAAATTAAGGAAATCTAACACCCACTTGATAAACAAAAAAATTCCTATAATTCCCATACCCCGATCCCAATAATGAACAGGGATAGAACTATAAAGATCAGGAAGTAAGTTTTTGATAACAGCATAAGCTACGTAGAACAAAAAAAGGAGCGATAACATAATTATCGCCTCTTTGAGATGAACTACTGGACTATGTCCAATAATCCATTGAATATCAGAGGTATTGACATATTTTTTGATAAGTATTGTTCTGAGCATTGCCCTGTAAAATATTCACATAAAATACATCCTCTCTGAGAAAAAAACTACGCAGTCTTGTTCTTTGCTGCCTCAATTCTCTTTTGCTTTTCGAGATATTTTTCCATCATACCTTTAACTGGTCTTACTACCACTCTATCCTTATTGAAGGCAGGATGACATTGATAACAAGTTTCAAGCTTAATTGGTCCTGGAACTGTAGTATTTACAGTAAAAGTTGCTCCACAGATACATGTTACAGTAACATCCTTGTGGTAAGCTCCGTGAATTCCTTTTTTCATTGAGCAAAAAATTAACAAATAAATGTTTCCGAATGTTTTGAGTGTATCGATTTGCGCAAGATTATCAAGAGATTTTAATATTTTTGGAAACCAAGACATAAAATCAGTTTTTTAAAACTTTTCACGATATTTTTCTATGAGACCTGGCAAGAGCGTAATTTCATCATCTTCAGCTCTTTTATTTCGATGCTGTTTTCCGCATTTTGTACAAGAAAAAAGAATTCTGATTCCCGAGTTCTTCATCTCATAGGAGATCGGATACATTTCTCCCTTGCATTCAGTCGCCCTATCCCCAGGAATATCTCCATCCACATGGAGTGAGGCAAAACAAAAAGGGCAGTGATTACGGCAGGTTTTTGGAGCCTTGGTAATCTGCTGTCAGCAGTGATGGCATGTAAAGTTTTCGTTAATCGTTTTCATAGAACGTAAATTATAATAAACAGACTTTTATAAAACATACTTTGTTGAGAATTCTTTAGCGCTTTTTTGTTGTTCCCCCTCAAGAAGTTCTTTTTCTAACGGAGATAACTCAAATGTAACAAACTCTGCACCCTTTTCTTTTAGAAGATTCACAGCAAAATCCAACAATTCACTGAATTTCAATGGACTTTCCGCCTCTTCTAGAGCAACCATCAAAACTTCTCATTTTTGTTTATGAAGATTAAGTGCAAGGAATCCTCAAAATACTCCATCATCCAATTGAACAAATAGTGAATATTCAGAACTAGGATCAGCAATCCTCTCACTCCAAACACGAAGAAACAAATCATAATCTGTTTTATACATATCATATCCAAGGTAATCATTTAACCTTTGGTATTTTTTTACCATTAAAGTTGCTATTGAATGCAAATCATTGTGTGTTGCAGAGATAATTTTCATGGTTGTTCTAATGAAAATATATAAATAATTTAAGGCAACTTTTATATCGTCAACCGAAATAAAATACCCTATGAACTATCTATACACACTCCATTAAAAAAATCAATTCTAAATTTTCAAAAAATTACAAAAAAAGTTTCCCTAGATATCTTCCCATGGGGTAGCTGGGGATCGAACCCAGGACCACCAGCTTAAAAGGCTGTTGCTCTACCGACTGAGCTACTACCCCTCATAGAGAAAGATATCAAATAAGGAAACTTTTTGATAACGGAATCAGTATACTTTTCTTCTGTCCATTTTCAAGACTTTTTTAGAGAATATTCTCCGACAAAAACCTTAAGTTAGGATCTTAGATAAAACCTTTAAACTTTTTGTAAAGTCTAGAGTTAATCTTTACTTTTACCTGACTTCCATCTTCAAGTTTAATCCACTTATTGATAAGATTAACCTTGAACTGCCTCTTTCCAGCTCTCATTGAGTGAGATCTAGTCTGTCCAGATTGGGTCTTTCTTCCTGTAAAATAACATATTCTAGCCATGATTATATCACATATTTTAAGATAAAATATCTGCCTGCAAGCCTAATTCCCTAGGAATTATTCAGCAGCTGGAGTAGCTTCTTGAGATTCTTCTTCACCTTCAAGTTCTACTACAGTCACTACTGGTTGCTGAGCATCATCTACGATTTCAACCTTCTTAGCAACAGTCAAATCTCTTACAAAGATTACATCATTTACTGAAGTAACTTTGCTAAGATCTACTTCGATTTCATGAGGCAAATCCTGAGGTAATGCAGACACTTCTACAGAATCTTTTACCAACTGGATCTTTCCTTGATTTAGTTTTTCAACAGTAGATTCTCCAACAAGTACTACAGGAACATTAGCAGTTACTTTTTGATGCTTATCTACTGCAAGAAAATCCAAAGACAACACCTCATCTGTCACTGGATCAAGTTGCATTGCATGAAGCAATACGAGCTGATCTACAGCACCAGTCAATTCAATAGGAGTTGAATATCCACTAGTTCTATATACTCTAATAAAGTCGTTTTTTACACACTTAAGAAGAACAGGAGTTTCCAACATTTTTCCGTATACAACAGCTGGAACGAGTCAGTCTTTTCTGATTCTTTTCACATTCTTCCCAGTTTCTTCACGAAGCTGAACGGTAAGTTTCATAATTCGATATGACAAGATTTAAAATATAGCGATACTGCATTCTTTAAACAATTAAAGGCAGTCCAGCCTTACTCCACTTGGAGCGTATTTATCAGACAAATATGAACCATATCAATCTGATGAGATATCCGCAATGCGGAGTTAATTTTCCTGAGAAAATTAAACTTCTTATTTTTGCAAAAGATTTGATTCTCTTCTGTCTGCTGTGATCTTACTTTTCATTCTAGCAGCCTTTCCAACTTTTTCTCTGATGTAGTAAAGTTTAGCTTTTCTGATCTTGTATTCATCAAGCAACAATACTTTTTCAAACTTTGGAAATGAAAGAGGATATACTTTTTCAATAGTTTGTCCAGCAGCAAGTCCTCTGATAGTGAAAGTTCCATCAGCAGATCCTGGCTTTCTTACCTTAATGATCAATCCTTTGAATTTCCAAATTCTTTCTGTAGATCCTTCACCAACTCTTTCATGAAGCTCTACCTGCATTCCTGTCTTTACAGGAAGGATATTATATCCGTGTTCATCAGATATAAACTTTAATCTCTCGTAATTCATAATATCTTCTGAGTTCAAGAATAAAATTATTTACTTCCTTTGCTATTCATCACTTTAGCTTTCCATTTTCTTTGCTGTTCAAGCATTCTTCTTACATCCATAATCACTGTTTTTTCAACTCTTGTAAGAGCTTTATTCAGCTTTCTTTTTGCATTTGTCTTAAGTCTTGTCATTGCTCTATGCTAGTTTAGATGATAAATCTTGAAGCCCTCTTGAGGTGAGTACTTCCTGAACCTTTCTCATAGGAATTCCATACTTCTTAAGCTTTGCTTCAGCCTTAGCTTTTGCATTCTTAACCCAAGCAGTAGTACCTTCCTTTGCTTCTTTTTTCAAAACATCGATGTATCCATCTACAGCTTTTTCATTCTTATTTCCTGTTTTTGGTCTGTGCAAATTCAATGCCTTCAGGAAATGCTTAATTTTTCTTCCATTAGTATCTCACATTAGAAATAACAATCAAAAAATAAATTCAGATTTTTCTCTCTTTTTAAAGATAGAAAAACTAGTTAATATACTTAGCCATATAAGCGAATGCTTTATTAGCTTCAGCCATCTTGTGAGCTTCTTCCTTTTTCTTTACTGCAGCTCCTTGATTTGAGTATGCAGCAAGCAATTCTTCAGAAAGTCTCTTATACATTGGCTTTCCAGACTTTCCTCTTGCAGCATCAAGGATCCATTTAGTTGAGAAGAAGAATCTCTTGTCAGCTCTTACTTCTACTGGAACCTGATAAACTGCACCACCAATTCTCTTAGACTTAATCATTGTTACAGGAGATGCATTTTCGATAGCAGTTCTCACTACAACAGTTGGATTCATATGTCCATTTGCTTTAATCTCTTTCAAAGTATCTTCGTAAATTCTCTTTGCTACACTTTTCTTTCCGTGTTTCATGATAAAGTTAATAAACTTTTCTTCATAATTGAAAGTGTCCAAAGTCTTATTTTTAACTACTGCCATTGGATAATAACAAAATACAAATTAAAATGTCTATCTTGTAGTTTTAAATTTCTTTGAAATTTAAAATATTTGCTTTTCTCTTTCAATTGTTCACTATTGAGCAATCAAAAAGAGGGGACTACTTCTTAGGTCTCTTAGCTCCGTAAAGAGATCTACTTTGCTGTCTGTTTGCTACAGCATTAGCATCGTATTTTCCTCTTACAATATGATATCTCACACCTGGAAGATCCTTCACTCTACCACCTCTTACAAGAACAACACTATGCTCCTGAAGACCGTGCTTTTCTCCTGGAATATATGCCAATACTTCTGCACCATTTGAAAGTCTTACCTTTGCAAATTTTCTCTGAGCAGAGTTAGGCTTTTTAGGTCCCATAACTGATACCTTGAGACAAACACCTCTCTTGAATGGAGCTGGTTGCTCAACCTTCTTATTTCCTTTCAATTTATTTACAGCGAATTGAAGCACTGGCGCCTTTGACTTAAAGGTCTTTTTTACTCTTCCCTTTTTTACAAGTTGGTTAATAGTTGGCATTGTTTTTTAAACAAAACTAAATTAAAATGTCCGCAAGGCGGTTTTAACTTTCCTGGGGAAATTAAAAACACATTTTGCTTTGCCGTCTTTCAAATTTCCTTAGAACTCAAATCACACCATCTGATTATGGGAAGAGGAATTTCACCTTTTCCTAGAAATAAAAAAAACGACCAACAAATCATATATATCAAAATCGTAGTAAAAATCAAGAGATTTTTTATAAAGTACCTGCTTGATATAGGTTATTACTCAGATTTTATCTTAGTAATACCAGTCTATAAGCCTATACTTACTTTTATATCCTCTCAAATTATAGTTCTCCATATTATTTTAATTAACACTATTTGAAAAACACACATTATACCTAACAAGTCAAAAATCAATAACCGATAATGTTTATATGCAGCGATTTTAGAAAGATTACAATACCATAGATATTTTGGAAAAGAAAAAATCTGAATCTAATGATCTATCAATCTTTGGATTCAGTTTTTTTTACAAAAAATATTATATCACAAAAAATAGGAATTAGAGAAAGTTGTTTATTTTTTTGACAATTTGTAATAATTGTATATAATAAAATCAACAGTTGATTTTTAATAGTTTTTTATTCTTTATTGTGATGCGATGGAAGGAATGATGAATGGAGGATTTATGGGAGGGATAGGGTATTTGTTGTTTTTGAGTAATCCATATCTAGCTTGATTTATGTTTAGTGGAGGAGGAATACTACTACTGGGACTTGATCACACAATTGTAAGTCTGTTGCCGATACTTGCTTTTGCGTATAAAGTGCTTTTAGATATTTCGCGAGGAAAGCTTTTTGAAAAAGCAAATCAGCCGCGATGGCGATCGCTTATTCCAGGATGGAATGTGTATAAATTGGCAACACTTGCTCATAAAAAGAGGTTCTTTATCTTAGGATGTATCCTGATGTTTTTATTTGCGGTTGGATGACTCCAACTAATGTCACTTGAGAATTCTCCATATTTTGGTTATCTTATGAATATCTCTTTGATTTTGTCTGTCGTATTTTATTGTGTAGTGCTCTATAGCTTGGCAAAAGCATTTTGAAGAAGCTCTTTGTTCGCTCTTGGTTTAGTGATTTGTCCTTTGATTTTCTTTCCAATTTTGGCATTGTCAGGAGACTCTATTTATCAGAAGAATCCTATAATTCCTATGTCACAGCCAACGTCAGCATAGACAAAACATTCAACAGATCAAGATGTGAGCTATGATGTTTCTAGCTTTATGAAAAGAAGAAAAAAATCTGACATAAAGGTCAGATTTTTTTGTTTTTTATTATTTCTTGGATTTTCTTGCTCTTTTTTCTAGAATCTTTGCAGAATTACGATCCTGCTTAGCTTGACGAGCATCTTGTTCCTTACGAAGAGATTTTAGAGAAACTCCTGGAGCAGAGCGGTCTTCTTGCCCCTCTCCTCTCTCACGGAATTTGATCACAAGAGGAACTCCGATAAATCAAAAATTTCTTCTCAATGCATTTTCAATCCACTTTTTGAATGCAAAATTGGCCCTAGATTTATGATTAACAAAGACCATAAAAGTTGGAGCATCAACCGCTATTTGCGTAGCATAAAGGATTTTACAAACCTTATTTTTAGAAAAACGAGGAGGTTTAGTCATTTGATCCTGGCCTAGAACCTTATTGAGCTCATTGGTTCAGATTCTTTTCTGATTCTCAGCTTGCAAAATTGCAACCATTTTAAAGAGATTCTTGAGTCCATCTCCATTGAGTGCTGAGATTGGCACGATAGGAATATGCTTTGCAAAATCAAGGTAAGACTGAGCTCCTTTGACCATAGCATTGATTGCCTCTGGCTTCACAAGATCTGCCTTATTGAGACAAAAAATCATCGGCAACCCCAAACGAGAAACCTCTTCCAACAAGGTTAAATCTCTATGGGTAATCCCCTGCGTACAGTCAATCATAAAAAGCACAACCGGCCTGGTATATTCAAGCATTGCATAGGTTTTATCGTAGGCAATTTTTTCTATTCCATGAGTTTTTCCTTTCTTTCTAATTCCTGCAGTATCATAAACGGTATATCGCTTTCCTTGAGACTTAAACTCTCCTACAACATAATCTCTCGTTGTTCAAAGTTTATCTTCTACTTTAGCCAATTCTTTCCCTACAAGCGTATTGAGAAGGGTAGACTTTCCTGTGTTTGGTTTTCCTACAATAGCAAGTCAGATTCCATTGTGTGATGGCGTCTCAGTGTGTGGATCATCAGAATGCGTTTTTTTTCGCTCAGTATAGAACTGCGCTATCTCATCTTCCAACTCTGCAAGATTTCTCTCCTTCTTTGCACTGATTCCAATAACCTTAGCAAGTCCTAACGTATAATAATCTGCAATAGCAAGGTCTATTTCATTCACTTTTCGTTTGATATCCAGTTTATTAACGACAAGAAGGGTTTTGTCCTGCATGCTATGCTCTCTAATAATATCCAAAATATGCTGATCTTTTGCAGTAATCCCCACACTATCATCAATAACAAAAAGAAGGAAGTCTGAATTTTTGACTATTTTTTCAATAAATGGAAGTTCATCACTAAAATCTCCTAGTCCTGGACTATCATAAAAAGTAATCTTTCCAAGTCTGTCAACCTCAAGCGTATGCGAAAGAATATCTATTGTCGTACCATGGATATCAGTTACTATTGCTCTAAACTGTCCGATCAGACGATTAAAGAGGGTAGACTTTCCAGCATTGGTTGCACCTATCAATCCGATTTTCATCACTAATGATCAAGAATAAATTTTCTCTTAGTATAGAGAAAAGGAGGGGAGTTTGCAAGGAGTTTATCGTATAAAATCGTATAATTATCGTATAAAATCGTATAATTATCGTATAAAATCGTATAATTAGCCCACAAGAGTCCAAATCCTATCCCTTACCTGTATTATATTTTCACGCCTTAAAGCCTGAAGTATATTGGTAATTTTAAGTTTTTTTTGCTTATCAGTTAATGTATCTGATAATTTTTCAAGCAGAATCTTTTCAAAGTTTTCTTTTTTTGCAGATCAAAACTTTTCCAAGTAATCAAGAATTATTTTTTTGCAATATTCATTATCAATTCATCTTTGCTTAAAATATAATTCTTTTTGATCAGTATTTTTAGCTAAAACAGCAGAGATATGAATATTTGGCAACTTTCCTTCAATCAATCACTTATCTCTCAAGAGCTTAACCTCATCTTTCGTCAGATTTTTACCTTTTTGAATCTTATCAAGCATCATAATTTCCAAAAGAGAAATATCTTTGAATTGAGCTAACTGACGCGCATAATTAATATCTAACACCTTTCCTATTATCGTCACCCTCACTTTCATATCAGAAAAATCATAATCAGGAAGTGGAAAAAACTTCTTATATTGAATATCAAACATTTTTCTAATTCCACTGCCTATTGTATCGATCATATTCAAGTTAAGCATTGCATCTGCCAAGAATCTATTTCTATATTGGCTTGCTGGAGCATTATCTTTTATAACTTTTTCAATAGTTTTAGGAATAAAATCCCCCATATTTTCAAACAATAAAGTATCTTCCTTTTCTACAAGAAGAATTCTACCTCATAAAGTATAATCTTGATGTGCAATACAATTATTCAAAGCCTCTCTAATAATATAAGGATCAAACTTTGCAACTTCTTCAGGAAATAATGATCATTCTGTAAGATAGCGATACTTTAAATTACGAATTTTTGCGTACACTTTATCTAGTGAAAGTAAAAGCGGTGGATAAAAATGTTCATAATCTACCTCCTGATTATCCCTATTTCTCAATACTCGTGAAATACTTCCATTTGACGGAGAAAGGAAATGAGCAGACTCTTCTTTTCCTAGTAGTAATAGAGCCGTTCTTGTTATTTTCCCATTAATAGTTACCTTCGCTTTATTCAAAAAAGTAAGATCATCCCGATCATCTAATGGTGAATTTGGATGTTTTATTTTATATACTTCACGGGCTTTTTTGATAGCTTCAGGATCAAGATCATCAAAGCTAGCTTCTGTACATAACTCCTTGCTTCGATCCTTTATTTGTCCCTCATTCAATATTGTTTTCATTGTAATATCATCCATTTGAATCAGACTATCTCCCACCCTCATCATTGGAATTCCATTCCACCTCAAAAGTTCTCAATATCTACGAGAAGGAATATTGATTACATATACCTTTTTTGCATTATCCAAGATAATTTGATGTATTGTTATTTTTTGTTGAGTTTTATCAAAGATGCTTTTTTCTATATCTGTAGGCAGTTCTGCAGTCGTTCCAACTATTTCACCCTCATCATTTACTCAAACTAACAAAATACCCCCACCTTCATTTCCGATTCCAACACAATATCCATAGAGATTTCTTGGATTAGCCTTATTATTAATATCTGGAAATTTTGATCGTTCTTTGAATTCTACAATACGAGACTCTCTTTCTTCTATATTCTGAAGAAAATTATACAAATCTTCTCTTGTTTTAATTCTCTCAAACATTTAGGATAAAGATAATATAAATTACATTTCACTATACAAATATCTCTCAAAAAATCAATCTCTCCTAAAAACAAAAAAATCTGATTTCTGAAATTATTTTTCTCATATCAAAAAAACACCCACATACGTGAGTGTTTCTTGTTTGCATCCCTAAAATGAGATTACAAAGACAATGAAGCGAAATCAGCAATATTTGATGCATCTACATTTTCATATTTAGCAATCTTTCCTTCATCATCAGTAACGTTAAATGAAATAGACTTAACAGCTACTGCTGGTTGTCTTTGAGCTCTTGCTACTTCATCAACATCTTTACTAAGTACAACATTAGTAAATGCTTCAGCAGCACCAGATGTCTTTTTAAATTGAGCATCTGCCTCAGTACCATTGTTATTATACTTACCATTAATCTTAACGAGTTCTACCTTGTAATCATCAGTATTTTTCTTTACATTAAGATCAAGTTTTTCATTTCCATCAGAAGTTGTCTTCTCTTTAAGAGAAACCATTGGGAAAGCCCTAGCTACATACAATTTGAAAGACATAGTTCCTGTTCCTTTGTTATCAATTCCATTCAAAAGATTTACTGCTCCAAAAGTCTTTTCTGTCTGAAGTTGTCCTGCTGTAGTTGCATTAATAGTATTTTCTGAGAAGTTTGCAGAAACCTTTACTTTATAATTTTTAGCAGGAAGTGTCAAAAGATTAGCAAATTTTACAGTAAGAACATGAGTAGTATTGTCAATTGAATAACTTTCTACAGATGGAGTAATGTTATCAAAACTTACAGAAACATCATCCAAATTATCTGTTGTAAGATTAGTTGTTGCAATTGTAATTCTGTCAAGATCTACGCTATCATTCTTTACATTGTAATTGAAAGAAGCAACGTCTGTCAAAACTCCAGGAGCAACAATCTTATTCTTAGCGTTTGTATTTGAAACAACACTTGTAGTAGCTGCACCTGCAACTTTCACATATACTGAATTCAATGCAACAGTTTCCACAGTATTTCCTTCAAGAGTACCCTTAGCTTTTACTGACAATCTGTAATCATCATTAGCTACCAAACTAGCACTATTAATAGCTCTCAATTCAAACTTAACAGATTCACCTGGTTTAAGAGACAATGCTACAGAATCAATAGTAGCAACACCTGCATTGTTTACAACAGAAGTGCTAGAAGAAGATCCATCAGCAAAATGAACAAATACATCAGCCAACTTTGTAGTAGCGGTAGCGCCAGCAACAGTTCCTGCATTCTTCTCCAATGCAAATTGAGTAACTTCAAGATTTTTATTTGATGTATTAGTAATTTCTCCAGAAAAAATCACTTTTTCATCAGTATTTCCAGCTACCAATTTTACATCTTCTGCAGGACCATTCTTTCTAAAAGCAATTTTCTGTGCCTGAACATTTACCTTTGCAACTCTAAGAGATCCTACCATATGACTTGATTTGAATGGAGTTTCAGCTGAATTAAGGTAAGTTCCTCCATCAAAACTTGAATTTACAATATTTTCAATCTCAAATGTCTGTACACCTGCAACTGCAGAAGATGCAAGGGATACGTTAAGCTCAATATTATGTGATCCTTTCTCTAGATAGATTTCTGAATCAAATTTAATTCTTCCTGCAGTGATTTCAGTAGCTTGATAAGTTCTTCCATCAATTACAAGAGAAGCTCTTCTAACTGCGTTCAAATTAGAACCAGCCTTAGCAGTAAGAACAAGTCCTTTTTCAAATTTAGTAGATTGATTAAGTTTAATTGTACCCTTAGCGATAGTTACATCTGAGTATCCCCAGTCTGCACTAACTACTGATGGGAAGTTTGCATCTCTAGTAAGAGTAATAGTTCCTCCCATAATTGTAGTCTTCTTAAGATCTACATTATTCAATTCCTTGATAGAAACTCTATATCCTACAGAGTTCTGTCCAAGTTCTTCAGCAATAATATCTTCTGCTTTTCTGATAACGAATGTATATTTATCACCATCAGCATCTTCAATATTTGTAGGCGTAGCTACTACCTTATATACAGCAGTTTTTCCTGAATCTAACTGATCGTTAATTGTAAGAGTTACGTCTCTTCCATTAACAAGGTAAGTAGTCTTCAATTCTTTACCATTTTTCAAAAGTTTGAAATCCTTCAAGTTATTAATATCAGAACCTTCTACCTTGAAAGTAATATTCTTAATAAGAACATTCTTTTCCATAGAAGCTGGAGAGTCATTTTGAAGTTTAAATTCTCCAAATGAGAAAGAAGTATCTTTTGAAATATTATAACTTCTATTAGCATTAGTCATAGACAAGAAGCTAAGACTTGTTACTGAATAGTTAGTAGTTCTATAAACACCAGTTGTATCAGGAGATATAGTAGTATTCATTGCAGAAGAAGTTAAATCAGACAATTTGAATGACAACTCAGATCCTGCTTGAACTTTATCCTTGTCAAGAGAAATAACTAGATCAAGTTTTTCCCCTTTCTTAACAACATAACCTCCGTTAAAAACTAGGTTAGCCTTAGAATCTCCGAAGAAGCTAGATGTAGAAGTAATTCTTCTACCATCCTTTTCAATCCATACCTTTAATCCTTGATTTTGACTAAGACCAAGCCTAGTAACATTCAAAGATTGAAGTTGAATATCTTGAGTTGCATTGATATTAAGCTCAGCAACCTTAATTACTCCATCATTAGGAATAGAAGTAACTCCATTAGTTGAGTTCAAAGAGATAGAAAGATCTCCAGCCTTCACACCACTAAAACTATTGTTGTTAGTTCCTGTATTATTAGCACCAGTATTAACTACCTTATTGATAAGTGATTCTGCAGATGATCTCTGAAGCATCAACATAACATATCCTCTAATCTCCAATTGAGATGGATTTTCGATTCTTGTCATAATTCCGGCATCTTTCAAAGCTTGAAGATGATTTGCGTAGAATGGAGTAGCTCCATTGTACTTATTTCCCCACAAAGCTCTAGAAAGAGTTGTACCAAATTCACCTCTAGTTACCTTAGCATTTGGTCTGAAAGCGTCAATTCCTTGACCCATCAATCCCATCTGGCAAGATTTAGTAAGGTAAGCAGCCAAGTCTCCTTCAGCTGTATTAGTGTCTGTGAAAGAGCAAACTTTAGTAGCATCTACTTTAGTTCCAAGCTCTTTTTCAGCCCAGTTAGAGATCATTTTAGCCAATTGACCTCTAGTAATTTCACCGTACATATTAGCATTATCAATAGAAGACATAGTTGTAATCCCCTTTGAGAAAGCGTATTCATATGCACCAGTAAGCTCAGCACCATAATTAGCAGCACCATTTACTGCAGGTGTAATGAGAGTAGCAAGCATCAACACTCCAGTTGAAGCTGCGAACATCTTTTTAACGTTCATTCTGTGTGTATAAATAAAGATAAAAGGTTTTTCGATGATTACTCATCGATGAATGTAGTACTAGATGAATAATATGTTGTCTATCTTGTCCAACTCTCCAATTCAACAAACTCAATAAGTTGATTGCAGGATTGCTAAACTCCATAAAACAAGACATACTATACTCCAGTATTCGTTTCTATGTCTCCACATAGACAACTTAATCAGTAGTTTAGTAATATTCATAGCAAATTCAAGTCTTTTTTGAGGATAATTTGACACCCTTTGTCAAATATCTGTAAAAAAAATCTACCACAAGCATGCATACTAAACCACTAAAACTACATCCTTGCAATCTTGTCTACGAAACAAAAAATAAACTGTGACAAAAAAATCTGACTTTTTTTATTTTTAATCATACATTATATATAAGAGTAGATAAAAGGTATTTATATGATAAACAACAGCAATACTGAGATATATAATAACTTTTCCTTATAAAAGACAAAACATCTTCTATCAAAAAAACAAAAAAAACCTGACTTTTCTGTCAGATTCATTTTAT
>ERZ772909.69-NODE-69-length-83599-cov-10.573686_pt1 | contig 83599 bp, 58 predicted proteins | sample MGYA00511137_ERZ772909 | MGnify/ENA primary metagenome ERZ772909 (study PRJEB29015, sample SAMEA2738095) | human oral metagenome | biome: human oral; feature: human-associated habitat; material: saliva | place: China | collected 2270 ... | reverse complement strand
AAACAAAATTTTTTAGACAAATTACTAAAATAAAAAAGTTTTTCACAAACTTTTTTGGAGTAAAATGTATAATGTTGTTCGATTATACAAAATTAAAATTTAAAAAACTTAACAATGTTGCAAGATTTAAATTGAGTTCAGTTCTGAACTCGATTTTAATCATGTCATTTGAAATTTACCAAGTGATAATAATAATCTCCTTTACCATAATCAATCATCCTATATGGGATGATTTTTTTTATGAAATAAATCATTTTTTTATGACAAAAATGATTAAAGTGTGATATAATAATAGATGTAAAATAAAAAACATCAAAAAGAGGTATAATATTATATGACTGAAAATGAAAATAAACGTTTAACACAAAAAGAAGCTGCTAAACAACTAGGAATTTCATCAGCAACACTAACAAGATGGTTAGATAATCACAAACTGAACTTCCGCACAACAGAAACAGGAATTCGATATCTAATTCAACAAGATATTGATGACTATCTTCATCAAACAAATGAAAACGTTATTGTTGATTTTGACATTCCATATATTGGAGATATATTAGACAATCTAGCTCCTAACCTAGATGATTCTCAACGACATAGAAAAGCGTTGAAAATTCTTAATAATAAACTAACAGATATATCAACAATTACTCACGATAAAATAAAACTTGTATATATCCAGTTAACATCAGATATGTTATCCGATACAATATTAATTGAACTAGACCCAATTGATTTTGAAGAAATTGTTGCTCAAATTTTAATCGATTTGAATTATCATTTATCTAATTATTCTGAATCAGATGAAGAAACTGTTAAACCTAGAAGAACGACAGAACCAAACAAACGTTTTGTTCATTCAGTATTAACATATACAGATAAAATTGATGATGGTGAATATGTAATTGATACATATGAAGAATTAAAAGAAAAAAGTCCAGGTAAAACTGACATGGAGCGTAAGTACAATATGCTCAAAAATTTAAGACTTCAATTGTATGAAGCATCACTGAGAGAACCGCAAGATAGTCGGTCTGCAAACCTATTAATTTACGCTAATGGTTTAACAGATGAAATTTTAGATTTAACATGGGAGCAATTCAAAACATTAATTTATGCTAAACTAAAAGATATTCATTCAATAATTAATAGATAGCTTAATTATATAAAGGAGAAAACATGCCAACAAACTTAAACATACCAAATGAGGATGTAACTTTAAACTACATCATTCAACACACAACAAGAGATTACATTGACAAAATTGATAAAAATAATCCACCAACACCAACCGAAATTGAAATTCAATTGATTAAAGCTATAAAAACTCAACTAGAGATTCTAAATGCTGATTTGAGCAAAGGTAATAAAATGCCTGCACCAAAAGCTCTAAACCATAGTCAAATTGCAGAGTTAATGATGGCTTTATACCCTATTGCTAGAGTTGTTGTTAGTGAAAACGAAGATGACCCAGACGCAAACGTCTTAGCAATTTATCAAACTGAAGGTCCATATAAAGGTACATATCGTTATAATAGAAAAGATATGCGTAAAATTGCTCGTGAATTCAAATATGGATTGAATAAAAAAGAATTTGAAGAAATTGAAGAAGTTTTAAAAGATATTGCGCCTCAAAAACGACGCACTATTGACCCTGATTTAATAGCTGTCGAAAATGGAATTTTCAATTATAAAACTAAAGAATTGCAAGACTTTGATGAAGATTTAGTTTACTTATCTAAATCACAAGTTGCTTATAACCCTAACGCTCTAAATCCTGTAATTCATAACGATGAAGATGGTACCGATTGGGATGTTGAATCATGGGTAAACGAATTATCAGATGACCCTGAAATTGTACAATCATTATGGGAAATTTTATCAGCTATCGTTAGACCCCACGTTCGATGGGATAAAGCAGCATGGTTATTCTCAACAAAAGGGGCAAATGGTAAAGGTACATTAGTTACACTAATGCGTAACCTAGTTGGTCAGAATTCATATGCGTCAATTCCAATTGATGATTTCTCTGGTAAAAACCAATTCTCACTAGCACCACTTCTCAATGCCACATCAGTTATCGTTGATGAGAATGATGTTGGTACTTACATTGATAAAGCAGCCAACTTAAAAGCCGTTGTTACAAACGACGTTGTAACCATCGAGAAAAAAGGAAAAGATAGAATAGCATATCAATTCTACGGATTCATGGTTCAATGTTTAAATGAGTTTCCACAAGTAAAAGATAAAACAAATTCATTTAATAGACGTCAACTCTTTATTCCAATGAATAAAAGTTTTGAAGGTATTGAAAGAAAATATATTAAAACAGATTATTTGTTCAGAAAAGAAGTTCTTGAATATGTATTATACAAAGTTTTAAACACAAACTTTTATAAACTATCAACACCTCAAGCCTCAAAAGAAATCCTTGAAGAATTCAAATCAAATAATGACCCATTATATGATTTCGTAAATGAAGCATTCAATGATTTAACATGGGATGTTGTTCCTGCTGATTTTCTATATGACCTTTATAAAGCTTGGTATCTAAAAAACGTAAATAGTAAAGGTCAAATTGGAAGTAAAATAAAATTCAAACGTGAAGTTGAAACCATTTTGAATCAAAAGTTTAAAAATGAATGGGAATACGACAAAAACCAATATCGAATGAAAGCTTCAGATACAAGTAAACCTGAACCTTATATTGCTCAATATAAACTAGAAGATTGGTATGGTAACACATCAAGCACCAATGCTGATAAATTATCAAGTCCAAATCTAGACCAAAAACGATATTCAGGTGTATATAAACGAAAAATATAATAGAAAAGGATTGATTTATGCCAATTTTTAAAGAATATGATATAGAAGTCCTAAAAAATATATTCACATTAGCTGTATTCAAACCTTATTCTGGTTCAAACGGAGTCTTAGATATTTATTATTTAACAAAAGACTCCTCTTTGTTTGAATACGAATTAGGTGAGCGTGAAATTAATGGTAAGAAATATATCACAACAAAGCAACTAGAATTATTAACAAAAAAACATGTTTTAACTCATAACAAAAATTTCAACGGTGATGTAAATCTATATAACATATTATCATTAAAAGGTGTCTTGAAATTATTAAATACATTTGGTATTTCAAATGATACTACAAGAACCATTAAAAATAATGATAACGAATACAGAGCTTTTGTATTTAATGGCGTCAAATACCCAATTCAACACTTCACAAGAGATGTGGATGAAGATTATGATAAAGAGAAACATTCATTTCTCGTATCATATAACGGGTTCCAATATGATACAACCATTTTAGCCGCATTATACGATGAACTTTTTACAGAAGCAAACGAATTAGGTGAATTCACATTTGACCTAAACTTCAAAACTGAATCATTGAGAACATTCAATGACCAATTATTTACAAAAGAATTCAAGAAAAGTATGTATACACGTCTATCAAGACGTCCAATCATTCCAGATAGAGTCAACACAACTTATAGTGATGCTGATTATTCACTTAGACCACATATGTTTAGAAAAAATATGTTGCTTTCAGGTAGATACTTAGATACAGCCCGTCTGAATGAAAAAATGACAAAAGTTGCCCTAAAACGCTTACTAGGAATGCTTGGTTATCAAATTATGGAATCGGATAAACTAAAACCTGATAATCCATTCATTGAAAACTTAGAACAACTACTAGATTTGTTTGCATATAATGCGTCAGACGTTATCAACTTACATCACTTATTATTACATAAGACTTATATCAGTTCATTTGAACTACGAGATAGTCTATTAAATGATTATCCTGAACTCATTTACCAACAAAAAGGTAACACTTATAAACCAAATATTTCACCTAACACAATACGAAATGATAGATTGTATCGTGATTCAACATCACAGCAACTTACGGCTCGCTCACTATTTCCATATAGTCAGGTAACAGATTACCAATATGTATCATTCTTATATCCATCACAAAAGAAATGTGACGAATTAAACAAGAAATATGCATTAGAAATAGCATCAGGTGAAAAACAAAAATTTGTTCCTCGAAATATCTTAGATTATCTAAGAGACTTCTTCTACGATTTATATCCACAACAAGAATTGCGTGATAACTTTAATAAAATTTATAATTTCTACAAAAATCTAGAGGGACGCAATTTTAATAGTTCTAAAAAATATCAACTTGATTATCCAGGAATTGATGCTGAAAACGTATATGCATATCCATTTACAGATAGTTACATTTGTTATTATGATAAAGACGGAAACCCAACAAGACACTATGCTAACTTCTCAATAGGTGGTATTCATGGTGCAGAATGGAACCTTGATTTATTTAGACAAGAGCGTCAAAAAGCTATCAACTTTAATAAGCTTTTAGAAGAAGTTAAAAAATTATATCCTGACCCAGTTGAACTTAGAAAATCTCAAGTTAACATTAAAATCAAAGGTAAAAAATCAAAAACTGGATTTGTTTTAATTAATAACGTTTATTACAAAACCACAAACTTTTTGAAATCTGGTAAAAAGGTTTCTGAAAGTGAATATAAAGAACCAATGGTTGTACCAACTACACCATTCAAACGAAACAGTGATGGATTGTTGGAACTTGATAAAAAATATACATATACTACTGTTGCTAAAGTTAACCACGAAGATTTCACGTCTTACTATCCAAGCATGCTTATTATGATGTCAGTATTCTACAATGAATCATTAGGCTATGATAGATATAACGAAATCTTTGAACAAAAAGAAGATTATGGTAAAAAGATGAAAGACAAATCCTTAGAGGATATTGTCAAAGAAATCTTTTCAATTAAACGTGATGGTACAAAACTTCTATTAAACTCAGCAACTGGAGCTGGTGGTGCTCAATTTGACAATAACATCAGTGCCAACAATGCCATCTTAAGTATGCGTATTCTAGGAAACTGTTTCACATATTTAGTAGCTCAATATCAAGCTTATCATGGTGCTGAAATCCCATCAACAAATACTGATGGATTATATACAATTATGGATGAAGCTGAAAACAATAAGCTTTTAGAAGAAATCGCTGAACAAATCAATGTTGGTATTGAACCTGAATTGATGTATCTAATATCTAAGGATGCAAATAATAGATGTGAAATGAAAATTACTGAATCAGGATTAGAACTTGATAAGTCAGCTGGTTCAATTGGATGTTATAATGGTCCAACACCAACTAAATCATTATCTCACCCAGCCTTAGTAGACAAGGTTCTGGTTGATTATATGATTGAAAAAGCTATTAATCAAAATGATACAAAACTAAAACAAGAGTTTGATAGAGATTTAGCTAAAAAACTTATGGCTAAAACACTAAACTCACTAAACAATACAGATAAATTACTTTATCTACAAAACGTTTTAGCTTCTACAAGCACATCTTATATTTTCGCAAATAATCCGAGAACAAATGATGTTGATATCATTCAAATGTACAATAGAGCCTTCATGGTAACCGACAAAGACCCAAATCACGTCTTTCTTGAACGAGCAACAGCTCAAGCAATTCTACCAGCAACGATTCAAAAACGACAACGTAATAATGAAATAACAGTTCAACATAATCCATTAGCTTTAAAAATTATGAACAAACATGGATATTATGATTTTGAAGAAAACACAGAAGCAAACATTGTTAAAATTACAGGTATCGAAACAACACAACCTATTCGCATATACAATGGTGATTTGCATATTCTCAGTGATGAAGAAGCTAAAGATATCTTCAAGTATATAGATGTTGAAGCATATATCGATTTATTCGAAACAGCATACAACAACTCATGGAAAAATAATGTTCCAGAATACGATGAATTCGTAGACCCTCTATCTGAAGATTCTTATCTAACAAGTAAAAACATCATGGAATACATAGATATGGAAGATAAGAAATCACAAGAATATATATCAGTTATTTGTGGGGGTTAACTAATAATGACAAGAATTTTATCAATTGACCCATCATCAAACAAAATTAATACATCCACAACAGGCGTTGTCTTACTTGACAACGCTCATGTGGAATATTACGAATCAGTCAAATATGGTTCTGAAAATTTTAAAAAATGGTGGATAAAAACAGGTTCTAAACTAAAATTCGATTATTGCGTTGTAGAAAAATATGAAGCTAGAGATAGCGATTATAGTAGAGATAACTCTGTTTTAAAAACAATAAAAGCAATAAAAGAATGTATACCTAATGTGATTGAACAACGAAATGCTGGTTATGCTGAAGACATACCAGACCCTTTATTAAAAAAATTAAACATGTGGAAATTTGATGAAAAAACACACCACAACGACATTAGAGCCGCATCTCGCTTGGGTCTATTTTGGGCTATGAGAAATGATGTTGAAGATGTTGTCACAGATATTGGATTAAGACTGGAGAAATCACTATGAATTATTTAAAACTATTAAACAAAAGCAAACGATGGATTATAGCAATCCTAACATTAATCTCATTAATTAGTATCATATATACTAAAGTATCACCACTACTTAAATCAAACAATCAAAATGAAACCGAAACCCATACCGTTTCACCAAATGCTCAAAAAAATGACTTAAATTTACCAAATTGGTCATATGACCAATATCCTGATTATTATGCTGAAAACGGAAATGCTGTCATCGATGACACAAAATTTCCAGAAGTAGGTAATATTAATTACACAGGTAAAGACGAACTTGGACGTACATTATCAGTTTACGGTGTAATCACAATGGAAATGGTCTATAAATCATCAGCCGAAGAACGTCCAGATTTCAAAAAAGGTGATGACCCATCTGGATGGAACAAAAATGAAAAAGTATCAGTTCAAACATCATCTGGTGAATATAATGGTTGGTTCTGGAATAGAAGTCATTTATTAGCTGATAGATTAGGTGGAGCTACAAATAGCGACAACGCTATAACAGGAACAAGAATGCAAAATGTAGGTAATCGTTCAAACTCAGGTGGTATGGCATACATAGAACAATTAACAGTTGACTATTTAACAACACACCGTGGCGAACACGTTTATTATTCAGCTGAACCAATCTATTCAGGTTCTGAATTAATTCCTAGATATGTGATTGTAAATGTAAAATCATCAGATGGTTTATTAGATAAACAAATAATTACATTCAATAATCAATACGGATATACAATCGATTATACAAATGGAACATTTACTAAGGACTAACCATGAATGCTTATTTTCTATTAATTCTACTGATAGTATTTATATCAATTCTTGTTGAAAACCACATACATAAAATAAGAATGGAAAGGATATCAAATTATATGCCAAAAATAACTATATATTCAAAAAACGACTGTGTTAAATGCAGAATGACTAAAAAATTCCTCAAAGAAAACAATATTGATTATTTAGAAATTAATATTGATGATGAAGAATTCAATTTAAATGAATATGGTAAAACTCGCGATGAATTCATTAAATATATTAAAGATGAACTCTTATTAAGTACAATGCCAATTGTTGTCACAGACGACACATATTGGGGTGATTATCAACTCAACAAACTAAAAGAATTGGCTAAAAATCCAAAATACAAAGGTTAAATCATGAATTTTAAAGATTTAGCACCATTTGAACTAAGAACATGGCAAAAAGAAGCTATAAAACGAACAGCCAGACAATATCCTGGAATATTTCTAGAAGCAGCTGGTGGTCGTGGTAAAACAATAGCTTCTTTAGCTATTGCAAAATATAAAAAATCAAAATCAATATTAGTTTTAAACAACCAGTTATCTATATTAAAAGGTTGGGAAAAAGCTTTTTCTGATATGCAATTTGACAATGATGTCAAAATCATGTGTATAACAGGTAAAAAACTTCAAAATCTATTAAAACAATCAAAATCAGGTAAATTTAAAGTTGATTTATTAATAATTGATGAATGGCAAAACATGTCATCTGATAATTTAATAAAAGCTTATGCTAAAATCAACGCTAAATATACAATAGGTTTATCAGCAACTCCTATGCGTAGAGCAGGAAAAAACTTTTACGGTTTAGAAAAAACCTTATGGGGTAAAGCTAATCCAAATAGAGTCTTTGATTGGCGCTCCACTCATGGTATTTTAGTAGAAGATAGATTTTCTTATTCAAAATACAAATGGACAGAATTTAGAAACTATGATGATTATATAAAAAATCTACCAAACTTCATGTCTATGAAAGAAATTGACGATATAGAAAATTCAGAAATAAACAACGGTTTTAAAATATTAAGACATAAAATATCTATAAAATCTCAAAATCCTGAATTAATTGAAAAGATGTTGAAGTATAATATCGTCACAATAAATAAAAAGTCTGCTATGCCAAAACTACACTTTGGTGTGACTGCCTTTAAAAGATATTTAAATTCAGCACAATGTGAAGTTGATTTCCCAAAAATAAAACCTTTAAATAAATCATCATATTTACTCGATAAAATAAAATTCATGATTGATACCTGTCCTGACCCAATGATAATCATTACAAAATCTGTACAACTAGCTAAGATTATAAAAGAACAAAATCCACAAATAGGTATTTGGACTGGTCAGACAAAAGAAAACTTGGATTCTGACATATGGGTTGCAACACAACAAACAATGGGTGTAGGTGTTGATGGTCTTCAACATAAATTCAAACACATCACTGTTTTGGACCCCGTATCCCCAGATTCTGGAGAATATGATGATTATAGACAATTATTATGGAGAGTAACAGGTAGTAGACAACAACATGATGTTCATTTAATAGAACTAACATTTGATAATGAGGACTAAAATATGAAATCCAAAATAAAAAACATAGAACCTTTTACAGATTACATCAATAAATTAGTCAAATATCTCAACAATAATAATATTGTTGTTTATAGAAACGAAAAATTCGAGAAAACAGACGTTAATCTAATGATTAGAGGAAATCTCGACGAATTATTTGAAATTGAACTTGATGAATCAATTCCTAATATAGATTTACAAATAAATTTATCAAATGATAAAAAGAAACTTTTAATCTTTAAAAATTACGCTCAATTTCTACTATGGATTTACAGACGTATAGAAACAGCTTCAATCTTAAAAGAATCTGCATCAAAAGAAGACAAACTTTATTATGAAGAAATAATTAATCAACTACTTCAACTAACAGAGTTTATTAAAGATAATTTTGATGTTAATACTTTATAACACTTTAAACTGAATTGGTTCCCAATTCGGTTTATTTTTTGTCTATATTTTAAACAAAAAAACACATAATATTTTGACCCAAAGTTAAAAATGTGTTATAATAATTATGTTTTTGATGAGTCTAAATTGAAACAAAAATTTAGAAACAAAAATTGAGGTAATTAAAATATGGCAAGAACAGTTCATGCAAAAAAATTAAACGCAGGAGACACATACTATGTGTCAGGTAAAGTTGTATACTCACGAGTAACACGTAAAATCGAACCAGGAACTCAAGAGTTCGAAAATGCTAACCGTCAACGTCGTTCAGTAGGTGCTGAAGAAATGACAAAAGCATATACTACTATTACAATTAAAGAACCAACTATCAAAACAAAAGATAAAAATGCGTTTAAATATGAAAATGGTGAAATTGTAGCTGATACAAGCAAAATGACACCGCTAGAAACATACGCTTATGAATCAATGTACAAACATAAAGCATCAGGCGAATGGCGTTTGAGTGTAAATAACACAGGTAACCTTCCACAGATTGGTGAAATGAACAAAGAATCTAAACAAATCCGTCTAATCACTCCTAAAGGTGAATTGGCAACTGATTTAGATGTTCTATTAATCTTCAAGGTTTATGAAACAAAAGGTAAACGTAAAGGTGTTGGATTACAAGCTGTATGTTCAATTGGTGATATGAAATACTACACTCGTGAGGATTCATTCACAGCTCTACAACAAACAGGTTTCACAATCATTGATGACCGTGAACCTGAATCTGAAAAAGATTCAACTGAAGAATCTACAGCATCACAAATTCAACCAGAACCATCAATCGACTTCGATACAAACGATGTTGATTCAGGTACTGTAGATGCTGGTGATGACCTACCATGGGGTCAATAAATAAACATTATTAAAAATAAAATTAGACATTAAATTTAAAAATAGACTCATCAGAAAAAGAGATGTAACTTTTACATCTCGTCTATCTCTCAGCCTGATTAATTACCTCAATCGTTTCTAAGTTTATTTTTTTATGAAAGGATTATTATGTTAAATGAACCATTATTTGACAAAATGAAACAAAAATCATTATGGACAGTATCTTCTGTCAAAACAAAAATGCCTTTGGACTTACAATGGTTTATACAACATCAATCTGAACCAAGCGCTATCAGAGGCGCAAAATACCAAGACCATCGTTCACTAGGAACCTATCAAGAACTAGTAGATGCTATACCAAATCACATCACTGCTACGTATTATTATTGCACCAATAATGAAGATTATATTTTTCTAGACATAGAACCAAAATGTCCAGAACACATTAAGAAACATTTACTACAACTACCATACGTCTATGGTGAAGTCAGCATGTCTGGTAAAGGCATTCACTTATTGTTACCAAAACCAAAAAACATCAATGATTACCCAGACGCATTGGTTAAAGTACAATTACAAGATGATAATGGTTATTATGAAATTCTAATGAATCACTATGCTACATTTACAGGTAAAACAATACCATTACCAACTAAAATTAATGATTTCACAGATAAACTATACAAATCATTAGCAGAAAAAGCTACCGCTACAAAATCAATAGAATTATTAGATTCTGATGTAATTGAAATAGATGATATTCCATACAGTCAAGAACTTATTGAATTAGTAATGAGACAACCGTTTGAAAAATCATTATCTGACTATGGAAACAATCATTCTAAATATGAATTTGGAATGATGAATTATTACGCCCATAGAATCTACAAAAAATCTAAATTAAGAATTTTTGAAGAATATGATTATTCAGATAACGACTTGTTATCGATTCTATATTTTGTTATCCAAGAAAATCTACCTCATAGAACAAAACATGACGAAATCAGACATGATAAAGATAACAAACCAATTAGATTTCTATTATGGCGCTGCAACGCAGCAATGGCTCAAACTATAGATTTTTATAAAAATCTAGATAAAAAGAAATAATGGTCAACACATGTTGACCGATTTTTTTTTTGAATTTTTTTTCGGCTCTATCCATAAGACCCGAAAACAAACTTTAATATAAAAGGAGATTAATAATGGTAAATATCACAAAATATGGTTTAAAATCGTAGTTTATAAAATCAGTATATCATATTAAACATAGACATAAAGGAGAAAAACATGTCATTCAAACTAAATGAAACACTAAAAACATCTATTAAAGCCAACTTAAATTCTAACGTTGTACCAATTTTGATTGGTGAACCAGCAATTGGTAAATCATCATTTATCGAATCATTAGGTAAAGAACTTGGTTCTAAAACATTTACATTACAATGTAATGAACTATCAGAAAAAGCTGATTTAACAGGGGCAAGAACTATCCCAATTGATGATAAGAAAACTAAATTTAAACAAATTTTCTTCCCACACGCTGACGCCATGGACGCAATCGAATATGCACTAGACCATCCTGATGAAACCGTATTGTTATTCATGGATGAAATTAATAGAACAAACTCAGATGTAACATCTGCACTACTATCAGTTCCAACTCGTCGTAAAATTGGTAATGTCGAACTTCCAGAAAACTTGAAAGTCATTATTGCAGGTAATGACAAAGGTAACATTGTTGCACTAGATGAAGCATCAATTTCACGTTTCGTTATTTATAAAGTTATTCCAGACGTAGATACATTCTTGTTACATAATGAAGACATCAATCCACTAATCAAGGATTTGTTGTTAACTGAGCGTAACCTAATTCAATGTAAACCTATCAACCTAATTAAAACAGATGATGATGACGATTCAGATGAAGATGAACAATCATACGATATGATTATGAGCATGATTGATGATGATTCAATGGAACAATTTACAGCTCCACGTACAATCACAGCATTATCAAGATATTTAAATTCAATGTCAGAAGAAGATTTAAAACAATTAGAATTTGAAACAGCTGATATTGAAATGAGAGGCGACATTAAAGAATCAACGCTTCTCTTTGAAACTCTAATTGGACATACTGGACATACTGAGTTTACAATCAAACTCTATAACAAAATCAACGACCAATTACGAAACATCCAAACTCAAAGTATTAAAAAACCAGCTGGATATGATGATTTTGTTCAAAAACCAAACTTAACAACATCAGAAATTCAAGATTATATTTCTAAATTATCAGATGACGAAAAATCACAATTGTTAATTTACACACTAACAGATGAAGACAATAACCTTGCTACATTAAGAGCAATTGTCAAAGAAATTGCTAAATCATTAAGTGTTTTAATGCCTGATTATCTAAATGTTTATAAAAGTAAACATCAAGAAGGTTCATTTAATGTTCAATTAAATTCATACCTTAGAAATACACCTGAATTAAAATCTACAACATTAGTTAGTTACTTACTAGCAACAACAACTGATTAAAATGAAAGGATAAACGTATGGGCTTAACTTTAAAAAATGTAAAACCGTCATACGAACTTTGTAAATATGGAAATGTAAAACATCCATATTCAGATGATTTTGATGTTATTTCATACATCAAAGAATCATTTGTTGAACCTGTAAAACAACCAATTGACCCAACGTTACCTATTGTTATTCAAGAAAACAATGTTGATATAAAAACTGAAGCTATTGCTAACGCAATGGCTTTTGCCTTATATCAGAACGATGCGACAGCAATTGTTGATGTTACAAATTTCTATAAACAAATCGTATATGAAATGAGTCAAACAAACCCACTGCACCCGAATAAATGGTTAGTTGATTGGGCTCGTGAACGAGTCAATAGAAAAACACCGTATCCAAGACCAAATAATATGGTTTTCTATACTGTAGATTCAGATGTTATTCCTGAATGTAAAGATTTTTTAGTCATCGGTGACAATCAAGACAAAGTTGTGTCAGCCTTCAGTTACACATTTAATCCAAATTCATTAGGTGTTGCTTTTAGAATGGAAAGCGATTTCAATGATTTTAAAGAAAAATTTGCAGAATTAGTTAATAAAGAAGCATCAAATTTATCAACAGACACAAGCAACCAATGTCAAGAATTTCTAAAAACAAAATTATCAAAACTAACATTAGATATTGCGCTTAGAAATAAAAAGTTCGAAGATAATAACCAACCTTATAGTTTTGCACAACTGCTAAGATATTCTCTTGACAATTATATCGCAACAAACAACGATAAAAGTTTTTATATTCCATTTCAGACATCAGAATTCTTCCTACCATCTGTAATTAACTTTATTAATATTGAAAAACACAGTCATTCAAACAAAAATGATATTTTAACACATTGGAACAAAATTATAAAACTTCTAAATTCAAACGTTAAACTATGGAACAAAAAATCAATTAAAAGTCTACAGAAAATCATTTCAATGAGTAATCAGAGCACTAGCATGCTTAAATCGTTACACGAACAGAAAAAGGAAGACTTACAAAGAGCAAACGTTCCAATCGCATTATCAGCACCTTCAACAAAAATTCTTGAAAAAAGAATTCTTAAAATCATTAAGAAAACAACAGATGTTAATAAATCAATGAACGTCTATAAAACCTTAAAACGCTCATTTGCAAAACCAAATAGACGAAATCCTGATGATTATGATAAAACTGGAATTATTGTCTCTAAGAAATATAGACCTGATATTCATATTTATCAAGATACTTCAGGTTCAATTTCAGAAGAAAACTATGAGGCTGCAACTCGAATGCTTATCGATTTAGCAATCAAACTAAATGTGGATTTGTATTACACATCGTTTTCACACATTATTTCTAAAGAAACAAAAATTAAAATCAAAGGTCGTTCCAAACAAGCAATTTACAAAAGCATCCAATCTATTCCAAAAGTTTCAGGTGGTACTGATTTCAAACTAGTATGGGACGTTATCAATCAACGACCAGAACGTCAAAAACAAATTGCATTTATGATTACTGACATGGAATATTATGCTCCATCAACAGAATCAAATATTCCAAAAAATCTTTATTACATTCCAATTGCTAATATTTCATGGAACAGAATTCAAAATGCTACAAAAGACTTTTTGAACTCAATTAAACATTATAAACAAAAAATCAGAAGAAACATTTTATACTAGGTTTTAAAAAGACCTAGTATATATGTTTACGAAAGGATATAAAATGGCTTTTGCAAACTTTAACTCACCTGGGTCTAGTCATAAAACCCCTAACAATAATAATAACAACAATAATCAAAACGGTGGACAATTCCAAAACCCATATTTTGGTGGTGGTCAACCCACTGGCGATGATGTAAAAGAAAAGCTTATTAATTACAATGAAAAATTCAAATCAGCCAATCCAATTCTTTACCGAGATGAAGTTATCTTGCAAACATTAACAGCTACAAACCGTAAAACAAAACCAAATCCAATTTTAATTGGACCAGCTGGTGTTGGTAAAACACAATTGGTTGAAGAATTAGCTCGATTAATTGAAACTAAAAGCGACTTAGTTCCAAAATCATTAAAAAATAAAATCATCTATGAACTTCCATTAGTAAATGTCACAGCAGGAACTATGTTCCGAGGACAAATGGAAGAAAATATTAAAGAAATCATTGAATTCTTTTCAAATAAGAAAAACAATGCTATTTTATTCATTGATGAAATTCACACAATGTTGCAATATGATGAAATTTCTCAAGCTATTAAACCAGCTTTAGCACGAGGTGACATTAAATTAATTGCTGCAACAACAATGAATGAATATAATAAATTGATGAAAGACCCTGCTCTAAACAGACGTCTAACACCAATCATCGTTGACGAACTAAATGTTTCACAAACAACTGAAATTCTAAAGAATATTTATCCATCATATCAACAATATTATGACAATCAAATCATAATTCCCGAAAATTTATTTGAACAAATTGTATATTCAGCTGATAGAAATCATATTCAGGGTTCACATAGACCTGATAATGCAATCACATTAATGGATAATACAATGTCAGCACTTATGATTGATAGATTAAAACGCTTAGATAATGCTAAAAAAGAAAATAACCAAACTATTATTTCCGCTTTAACGTCAAATCCAACTGAAATTGTCACATCAGCATTTTTAAATAAAACAGCTGAAAAACTAAGAACAGGGAACAGTCAAGTCGATGACGACCCTGATGCGTTAATTGACGCTCTATCTCACATTAAAGGGCAGGACCATATTCTAGATGACGTCATCAATATTGTCAAACGAAGCCGATTAAATCTAAACCCCTTTAATTCAAATAAACCATTATCATTTATGTTTGTCGGACCATCTGGCGTTGGTAAAACAGAAATTTCTAAATTAATTGCAAAATACGTTACAGGTCTTGAACCAATTCTTTTGAACATGCAAGAATACAATACTAACGCATCTGTAAATAGAATTATAGGTTCACCTCTAGGATATGTAGGTTCAGATTCAAATCAAGAGTTACCATTTGATACATTACGTTCAAATCCAAGACGAGTTATCGTTCTTGATGAATTTGAAAAAGGTGATAAATCTGTACAACGCTTATTCATGTCAGCAATTGATGAAGGATATATCAAAGATAATCGTGGAAACACTATTGATTTTTCACAAGCTATCATTATCGCCACTACAAATGCAGGACAAACAAATGAAAAAACAACTCAAATAGGCTTCTCATCAAATAATGTTTCACATGAAACCAAAATCGATACTGATATTCTAAAAAATTATTTCGATATCGAATTGTTGAATCGTTTTAAAAACAAATTACAATTCAATTCATTGTCAATCAATGATTACGAAGAAATTTTAATCGACCAATACGATATTGCATACAATGAAGTATCAATCAAATATCCTCAATATATTTTTGAACCAACTTTAGACGAAGATACTATTAAAGAAATGGTAAAATCAAATTATACTCCTGAAACAGGAGCTCGTCGAATCAAAGATTGGATTCAAACACACATTGAAAACCAAGCATTAAGTCAAATATAAAGGAGAAAAAATGCCAGTTATTATTGAACAAAAACAGGTTTCAGCTAATACTTATAGTCCTAAATTTTTCAACCAAATTCTTACAGGAAATGGTAAAAAACAAGGTCTATTACGAGTTGAACTTGATTACCAAGATGATAGATATGGTCATGGTCGAAAACACTTATTGATTGACCAAGATGATATTAAAATCAAAAACCAAAAAATTTCATCAGGCACTACTATCATTCATCAAATCCCACTAACAAACATTTCGACTGAATCAAATACCACAAAAATGTATTTTGCTCAACTCATTTTAAGTTATGAATCAGCAAAAGAAACATTCGTTGTTCTTAAACAAAAAGATTATACATATTATGCAATTCCTGTAAGCGTTACAGTCTCTGAACCATATGATAAAAAGAAACCGAAAGAGGTTACGGTGACATATTTACACGCAAAAGTAGACCAAAATAGCGTAATGTCACAAGACATTCACATGACAAAATCACCATACTATTATCTTTTTGTAAACAATGTGACTGACCCAAATGAACAAGAAAATTATTCAGTTTATCAAGCTATTGCTAAAATGAGCGAATTAATGCAAGTTCACTTTAATGATATCACAACTAATTACATCAATGTTTGTTTGAAATATAACAACCTTAAACATCCATATACATCATTAAATAACTTAACTGATTTTGATTTAACATTTGAACACTATTCAGAATTATATGAATCAATCAAACAATGGTTCGCAAATTCTAACAACCAAATGTTTATCAGTCAGCTAAAAACCTTAATTATTGCAGACGTAAATCTATTAATGCTTGACTCAGTTCACGCACTTATTAATCAAAAAGACCAACATCATCATACAACTACACCTAGCTCTGACCCAAAACTAGCAGATTTCTTGTCACCTGACCAACTAGAAGCTGCTACTACAAATGAACCGTTTGTACTTGTGCAAGCTGGTGCTGGTACTGGTAAGTCTACAACAATTATTGAGAGAATCAAATACATGGAAGCTGCTGGTGTTGACCTACACGATATTCGTGTAATCTCACTAACAAATGCCGCTGCTGATAATATTACTGAAAAGAACAACCAAGTTCAATCAACAACTATTGCAAAATACATTGCTGATATTTACAAAATTAACTACCCACATCAAGAAATTGTTGATTTCCAAACACTTAAAAACACAATTATGATATACGCAGGTCATATTCCATGTGCACTTGATTTCCGTAAATTAATTACAGATAAAGATAGCATGCAATTATTGACCTTTATCCGTGATAATTTTGATGAAGTAGTTGAAATTCTAAACTTAACACATCAAACAACACTTCAAATTCAATCTTACATCTCATATTTAAAAGCCGAAACCTTTAACTATGGTGATGATACAGCTAAGCATTTCATTGTTGATGAAACTCAAGACAATAACGTATTTGAATTTATCTATTTGATGAAAATTGCAGCGCTTAGAAAAGCTAGTTTGTACATTGTTGGTGATGCATCGCAAACACTTTATGAATTCCGAGGAGCATCATCTCAAGCTCTTAATGCCATCGAAACATCAGGTGTATTCGAATGTATTAAACTTGATATCAACTATCGTTCTAACCAATACATTCTTGATTTTGCGAACACTACATTAGCAGACATTGACGTTAACAGATTTGCACAAATTCAATTACAATCAGGTACATTTGAAAAACAAACAAAGAAACAGTTTAAAGAAACAGTCCAAATTAAACCGATTAGTGTTCCAACACAAAAAGAATTTGATGAGCATTATGAAAATTACCTCAGTTATGTATTACCACAATATATTCAAGACAAACTGAATAATAACGAAAAAGTGACACTTTTAGCAAGAAAAGGACTTGATGTTCAAAAATTAGAAAATTGGGCTACTAAAAACTTCAACAATTACATTGTAACCAATTTAGTTCCAAAACGTTCTTACTCAAGCACTCTATTTTCATCATACATTCGTCAATTTTGGAATGAAATTACATTGACACCAAAATCAGATGTTATTGATATGATTGCAAAAGATATTGATTCAAAATTATATAACATCTATAAAGGTAGAGCTGATTCTATGCGTAACGCATGTCGCAATCAAATCAACAATTGGGTATTAGAAGAAGGTGCAAACATTAAGTTCTTACATAACCAATTTAAGAAAAATCTAATTTCCAACTCAGAAATGATGGACAAAATTAGAGACAACATGATTCAGTATGAAGTTCATAAAAATGTTATTCGTCAAAGCTTGTTGAAACAAGAACAAGACCAACTTGATAAAGAAGAACTTATTAAAAAATCAAACATTCTAATTTCAACAGTTCACTCTGTAAAAGGTTTAGAATTTGATAATGTTGTATATCTACACAAAAATTCAGAAAGTTCAAGGTCAAAATCAAACCTTGAAGAAGAAAAACGAATTGATTACGTTGCTTTAACAAGAGCTAAAAAGACAGAATTAATTCTAGATGTGTATCTAGACAAATCATATTCTAAACTTAATTACAATTATCAAGCTCTATTAGAGAACTATCAATAGAGAGGTTGTTATTATGACTAAAAATAATTATCAACCAGGAGATATTGTACTTATCAAATTAAATAAGTCAAAAAGTTCAGTAATTATTAATAAAAAAAGACCAGCCGTAATCGTATCAAATAGTGATATTACGAGAACATCACAACATTTACACGTAATTCCATTGACAACATCTAACAATAAAAATCGTTATTCTAGTCATGTAAAATTCACAAGAAATGGAACTACTAACACAGCTTTATGTGAACAAGTAACATGTGTACCAACTCAAGATATCGAAAAAACAGACGATTGGGTTTCAAGACTAACTATGAACAGAATAAAAACATGTTTGAAAAACGTCTTTGATATCAACTGAAAATAAAAACACCTCGCGTTGCGAGGTTTTATTTTACCACAAAGACTTCACATATTAAATCTTTTGTGGTAAAATAAAATTTGTAAAAAATAATTAGACATGACTTGTCATGTCGGTTGAAATTTTGTAATACAAAATTAAAAAATGAATTGTATTATTACTAACCCAAGAGGAGAGAAAAAAAATATGTCAAATACAAACAAAACAATTCAAAAACTTACCGTTGGTACTGCTATCGCAGCATCAGCTTTCGCATTCCATGGTCAAGCTAACGCTGATACAGTAGAGGTTCCAAAAACAGATGTCAAAGACACAACTGTTGTTGAAACACCAAAAGCACCTGTTGCTGAAAAATCATCAGACGTAAAACCAGCTCTTGATGCTCAAAAGAAAGTTGTAGAAAAAACTAAAGAACAACTTACTGACGCACAAACTAAAGCTCATGAAGCTAACAAACAAGTGTCTAACGCTCAAACAGCTGTAGATAAAGCTACTGAAGATGTTAAACACGCTGAAGAAGTTGCTTCTAAAGCTACGCCTCAAAACATTGAAGCTAATAAAGCGGACCAAAAAGCTAATCTTGCTGACCAAGAAGCTAACGCTAAAGAAACAGCTACTGCTGATGCAAACATCGCAACTCAAAATGAAGCTGTAACTAAAGCTCAAACTGAAGTGTCTAGCGCTGAACAAGAGCTAAAAGATGCTAACGCTGATGTTTCTGCTAAACAAGCTCAAGTTCAATCAGCTAAAGACGCAATCTCAGGAACTGGTCTTGCTCAAGCTGAAGATAAACTTGATGAAGCTAAAGCTGAAACTAAAGGTGCTGAAAAGAATGTTACTCTTGCAGACACAGCATTGACTGATGCTAAGAAAGCTGACCAAAAACGTCAAGAAGCTATTGACAACGCTCAAACAGATGTTGATGCTAAAACAACTGTAGTTAATGAAGCTAAAGGAAACCTTGCTTCAGCTACCACAAAAGCTAATGATGCTACATCAACACTTTCTCAAGCTAAAGATAAATTTAATGAAGCTACTAAAGCTCTAAATAGCATTGATATTGTCAAAATTCCAGATTTGACTCAATTCAAGAAAGCTATTGCTTCAGGTAGCGATGAATTGATGACTAGCACTGGTTCTAAAATCTGGGAAAATTCAAAATCAGAATCTTTAATCTCAGAAAGCTCTAAAAATGAACCTGTTGACCTTGATAACTTGACAGATGCACAAAAAGAAGAAATTTCTCACTTGTACATTCAAGGATTGAAGGAAATCCGTGAACAATTAAAAGATAACGGAAAATATTCAGTTGCATCAAAAGAAAATACAGGTACAACAAAAGAAGCTATTGCACTTGCTACTGAAAGAGCTCAAGCTTACACAGAACGTGGTCAAAGTCCAGTAACTCACGGTCACATTGGTCTAGGTGTTGAAAACCTTGCAGGCTTAGGTCCAAAAGAATACTTCACATCAATGTATGACTTGAAGAAAGCTGTTGTTGACTCTCTACTTCATACATCATTCGGTGATGCCCCATCAAAATGGGGACACTTGAAAGCTAACCTTGACTTTGCATCAAGAGCAAAAGTTGGTCTTGATATTGCAAACATCAATGGTTACTACTGGTTAGTAATTGCTTTCAGTGATAAAGGTACAGACCTTGTAAATCCAAAAGATGCTGAAGCTATTCAAAAAGCTTATGATGTTGCTAAAGCTGAAAAAGCTACAGCTCAAACCGCTTCAGAAAAAGCAAATGACGCTCTTAAACAAGCATCTGCTGACTATGCAAGTGCTCTAGAACTTAAGACTTCAGCTGAAAAGACATTGGCTGACGCTACTGCTACACCAATTCAAACACAAGTTGCTGAAAACAACTTGCGTCTTGCAAAACTTGCTCTTGAAAGTGCACAAAAACGTCAAGCTGAAGCTCAAAAAGCAGTTGATAACTTCTCAGCTGACCTTGCTTCTAAGAAACAAGCTCTTGATGATGCTAAATCAGCTCTTGAATCAGCTAAACGTGTTCAAGACATCAAAGTTCAAAACTACAGCGATGCTAAAGTAGAACTTCGTACTCAAGAAAAGAAACTTGAAGAACTTCAAGCTCAAAAGGCTAAATTGGTTGAAGAAAAAGACCGTTTGGTTGAAGAAGCTAAAGCTCTTGCTGAAGAACTAAAAGCTTATGTTGAAGCACCAATTAACTTGGCTAAAGCTAAAACAACATTAACTGAAAAACAAGATGCTCTTAAAGATGCAGAAGCTAAAGCTGAAACTGCAAAAGCACTTGTTGATAAAATTCAAGCAACTCTTGATGTCGAACAAGCTAAACTTGCTGAAATTCAAGATAAATTCGACAAACTTCAAGATTTGGAAGAAAAAGCAAAAGATAACGTCATTGCAACATTGCCTGACGGAACCATCATTGCTATTCCTAACACAGCACCAACTGCTGAAGAACTTCCAGAAATTGACATCGAAGCAATTAAAAATGCTATCGAATCTGGTAAAGATGTTGAAATTATTGACGGAAAAGTTATTGTTCACGAAACAAAACCAACTAACGTTGATTACAAACAAGAATTTTCAACTGAATCACCAGTATCTACTACTAAAGTAGACCAAAAAGTTTTACCACACACTGGTGAAGCTGGCTCAACTCTAGGGTTGTTCGGTCTATTAGGTGTAGTCTTTGGATTTGGACTTGCTTCAACTTCAAAGCGCAAAGAAAACTAATAAAAAAGAAAGGTAGGAAAAACAAATGAAAAACATTCGTTTATCCAACGTAGTTATCTTTGTGATTTCCTACTGCTTATCTAAATGGTATTTCAGTAGTAAAAATCACACTGACTATCGTTAAAAATCAAATAGGAACCGTTTGGTTCCTATTTTTTTATAATAAAAGATTGGAAGAAATAATGACTAATAGAATATACCTAAATCAGAATATATCTCAATCAAAAACAAATATTTTAACAACACCAAGTTTTCATATTGTAATGTTTGACAAAAAGAATTATGATGAACTTAGGTCCTGCTCTGAAGTTTCAGAAAATGGAATCTACATTTTGTACAATCATAATAAATACTATATTGGTCAAAATTCATCGTCAAAAGGTTTAATCTCAAGATTAGATAATCATTATAAGAATAAAGATTGGTGGACAAAAGGATTATTTTTTGCACCAAAAAATGGAACCTTCATTTCCAAATTCACAAAAGCACATTATGATTACTTAGAAAGAACGTTAATCAAACGATTTGAACAGAATAATTTAAACCTTGATAACAAAAATTCAGGTAACACATCACCAATATCAGACCAAGATAAACAAGCGTGCGAGTTGTTTTTATCAAACATCATCATTACATTAGAAAACGTATTCAACATCAAATTATTTTCTCTAAATTATGTGACTTATCTTGAAGATATTGTAAATAAATTATTAGACAACACATTTGACGAATAAAAAAAAAGAGTCCAAATTAGAACTCTTTTAAGGAACATATACACGCTGACCTTTAACCAAGACAATATTCACGTCTAAATCATTAGCTTTTGCTAATGTTTCAACATCAACACCTGTCAATTCATAAATTGTTTGCAGTGTATCTCCACCAGCGGCTGTATATAAAAATCTAAAATTATCACCATGTGAAACATGGCTCACAGATTGCTCAGTCGTTGTTGTAGTTACACTACTATCAGTAGATGTTGTTGAAGTTGATTCATTTGTTGTTGGAGCTTGTGTCACCGACGTTGATTCAATTGTCGTTTGAAGTTGTGATGTTGCATTACTCACAACAGTTGTTGTTGTATCAACAGAATTAGAAACTACATTATGTTGTCTTTTTGATAAATAAAATAGTGTCATAAACACCATCAAAACAACAACTATAAATGATAAAACTATATACAATAAATCTTTAAATTTATTCATTTTTAAACCATCCCTTATGTTTGTGTTTGTTATACACTTATTGTACCACATATTATAAAATTAGACAATATATTAATAAACATTTATAAAATATTGTTTCACAATATCGATTAAATTGGTGTTGACTTATATTACTAGTAATGATATAATAGACACCATCACAAGGGGGAATCGCATAGTGGCAATTGCAGTGGACTGTAAATCCACCCCGTAAGGTTCGTAGGTTCGAGTCCTACTTCCCCCATATCTAATCAATAGATATTATTCCAGAATGAGAGATACATGAACATGTTTACCTCTCTCCTACATTTATGTATCACAAAAGAGCAGTCATTATGACTGTTCTTTTTTTTTTAATTAAATAAACGTTGAATTTTCAACCATTTTATGATATAATTAATTTATTAAGATTAAGGAGCAAATTAAATGTCAGAAAAAAAATCAAATCTAAGAATACCAACTTGTTATTATTGCGATTTACCGTTCGACCACGATTTTGATAGTGTTGTAAACGAAAACACTCAACGTTTATTCGTAGGTTACCAACCGTGTGAAAAATGTAAAAAACAAATCGATAAAGGATTTCTTATAATGGGTGTAGTGGAACATGAAACGTTTCCACAACAACCACCAATTTCTAAAGCTAATGGTAAAGATTTATATCCAACTCAAAATATCATTGTTTTATCAAACGAAGCTAAAGAAATCTTAAGACAAAATGACCCAAATCTATCACACATTGATGAAAACACACCTGGTGCTTATATGCCTGATAAATATGTTAAAGAACTAATTAATGAATTCACAGACCAATTAATAGCAAATAATGACCATTCAGAAAAAGGTGAGTCTAATGATTAACCCACATATGTCATTATTTATCATAACACTCTTAATAATAAGTTCTGTAATAGTAATACTATTAAAAAAATACAAATATTTAATTAGTTTATCGTTGTTAGCATTAATGTTTATCGGTTCAAATTATTGGTACTTCAACCAACAAGGTGCAACATCGATGTTTAACAATCCACTTGATATGTTGCAATCATCAAAATTAGCACCAAAACCAGACCAAATATCAAAAGTCGAAGATTTAACATCAATATCAGATTCTGATAAAGAACACACTATTTTTATAGTATATAAATTTGGATGTCCACATTGTCAACAATTGTGGTTGTTTGCAAATAAAAACAACGATTTATTACCATCTGAAAATGTAAAGTGGATTCCAACATCTGTTGAAAACAAAAACAAATCAGATTTAATAAATCAAGTTGATTCCTATCCAGCGATTATATATTGGGACAAAATAGATAATGAATTAAAAGAACGGATTCTAATCCAACCATCAGATTCTGAATTAAATGGAATTCTAACTAGATTAAAAGAATATAAAAAATAGGACATCAGTCCTATTTTTTTTAATCATTCGGCAACAAGATTGCTACATAATCGTCTAAATCAGAATTAAATTCAACTTTAAGTTTACAAGGAAACTCTTGAACAGTTTCATCCTGTCTAATCAAATCAAACATTGACCTAGCCCAAACAAATATACCATCTGATTTTGGAAGTCTAACAGCTTCTTTTTCACCGTGTTTATCAATTGTAATTAACACATCTTTTGTTGGACAAATACCAAATCCATAGATTTCAATCACATGTGGAAACAATTTAGAAACACTTAATTCTTCATGTTTCTCAGGATTAGTTGGATAAATTTTCGCTCCAGCTTTATCATAGAAAAAATCTTTCATAAACACTCCAATCTATTTTTCTTTATCAGTCGAACCAAATCCACCAGTTCGAACACCATCGCTCATATCATCATCAGCTTTTAAATAATTCAAAAACAAACCTTGTCCAATTCGTTCACCTTTTTTAATCAGTTTATCTTTAAAACCTAAATTATGAACTGGAAACATAATATGACCTTCATTATCTGGATTATTATAATAATCACTATCAACAATCCCAACACCATTAGCCAAAATTAAACCTGTTTTTAGAGCCGTTCCAGAACGAATACTTAACAGCAAATACTCATCATCAAGCATATAAGATTTAATTCCAGTTGGAATTAAAGTTGCTTTTAATCCAGTTGCTTCTCCAACAAACACTTTCTCAGCCAAAACCTTCCATATTGATGGAACAATAAGACTTTCAGCTGCTTCAAAATCATAGCCTGCTGACGCATTAGTTTTTCTAACTGGTAAATTAATGTCTTTCTTTTTAAAATTAGAGACAATTTCAAATCCACGTTTACGCATATAAACACCTCATTAATTGTAATACATTAAGTATAACATAAAGTATCACATAATTCAAGAAAAATAAACATCTTCGCACAACGCTCTAAAACGCTCTCTGTGCCATTTTGCACCGATATGGAACAATTATACCCGAACCAAATAAAAACGGCTCACAAGAGCCGTCAGATACCTTAAAATTGATTCTAGTATCATTTAGTTATTTGGATAGATGTAATACACATCAGAGCTAGGTGTAAACGCTCCACGATAATTGCTCACATACATATTACCTCTATAGTTTGATTCAACCATTTCGATTGTTCCATCAGCATTTACAGCAGTTACATATCCAACGTGACCGTAATTTACACCCTCATAAATAGAATTAGGGAAAACAATTACAGAACCAACTTGTGGTGTATAACCAGTTCTAAAACCTGCTCTACGAGCACTTTCGCCCCACTGATTAGCATTACCCCAATAATTTCCAACCCAAGGCGCTACTGATTTAACACCCCAAGTACATTGTCCCACAGGATATGTATTTGATTGGTCATAAGATACAGATACAACAGAAGGTTTTGCTTCTTCATGAACAACAGGTGCTTCAACAATAGCTTCAGATGTTGTTGGTGTTTCCACAACAGGTGATTCAGATACAGACTCAGATGTTGCTTCAGTTACCGTTGTACTTTCAGTTGTTTCAACAGTAGTAGCATTTGATGTTTCATAAATTGGTTGCGATTGCTCTACAACTTCAGTTGTTTCAAAAACTGGTTCTTGAGAAACTGGTTCAGAATGCTCAGAATTAGTTTCAGAATGATTTGAATCAGTATGTGTATCAGATGCTTGTTCAACTACTGGTTCTGTTGTTGGTGCAACATCTGGCACAATATTTGTTTCGTTATTATTAACTTCAGATTCAACAACAGATTCAGATTCGACAACGGGTTCAGCTACTTGTTCAACCTTATCATCATTATCAGAAACATTATTTACTTCATTTTCAAAAATAGTTGCAACTTCTGAACCAATAGTGGAACCAATAGTTGCTGCTGGCGCACTATAAGTTGTTGTAGGTTGCACTTCAGATTTTTTAGATTCACTGATTTGTTTAGATTCAGCTTTTACAGTAGGTGTTTTAACATCAGACCCACTATTAAATAAATCAGCATCCACATGATGAGCCGCTACACCAGCTCCGATTAACCCTAAAGCTGATAAACTAGATAAAACAATTCTTGATTTAGAATTTAACATAAATAATTACTCCTTTTTAATACAATTCATTTCGAAAGCATTGTTAGTATAACATACCAATGTTACAATCATATAACAATAAAAAGAAAAGATTAAAACCTTTTCTTTTTTTTATAATTTATAAGGATGGTTCATCAAAATCTTTATCTTTTTTCGATGCACTACCAAAATCAATATTATTTAATTTAGAATTCATTTCAACAACAGCCTTATATTGTTCTAAACTTTCACGAATTTTAGATTCTTCTTCTAAAATATTATGCATGTTTCCAGGACTATTATCAATAGTCTCACCGTAAACCCATGCTGATTTTGGAATGTCCATAACTGATTTCAAACCTAACCGCTTACGTTTAGCATCACTATAAGACAATGCTTTCTCATCCATATCTTCATGTGTATAATACAAATAAGATAATGTATCAGTATCTAAATAATATGGAATACCATATTTATCTAAATCAAACGGTCTGTCATTAGAATCAATTCCTAAAAAGTAATGCGTCATCATTTCATGATAATCGTAATTTCTCAAAATACTAGCCCTCACTTGTTCTTTAGCACGTTTTTTTATCAATTCAGCATCTGATTCCAATCTCTTTCGTTGAGCTTCAAGAATCAACTTCTGACGTTGAGCATTTAATTCATCTTCGTCCCGCTTCTTCTTTTCTTTATTTTTTTTGGACAACTGATAACCAGCTATCCCACCAATCAATCCTGATACTAAAGTTGAAGAAACAGATGGTGACGCTTTATAACCATTACGTTTTAAGTACTCATCATAAGAATCACCATTATCAACTAATGTTTCCACCCAATTCCCATTCGCATCAAAACCAGATACCCTACGGGAAGGTCGTGTCATATTAAAAATATCTTCATGTAATCCCATATCTTAGTTTCCAATCTGTAAATCTTCCATATCTTTAACTAAAGATGCACCAATTCCAGCTTCAGCTTGAGCCAACTCTAGTTTTTCTAAAAGTTCATCATCAGTTAAACTTGGTGTTTTAGCAACAACTTTCGCTAACGTTTCTTTTGTTTCATCAAAAATTATCTCACGTTCTTGACGTCTAACACGTTCTCTTGTTATAAAATTAACATTAACGTCCATTGAATTCAAATCTAAATCCAAAATGTTATAACCATCTTTCTTTTGAGTTACCATTTCATCTGTAATAGCTAGACGTTTGCTCAAATGTTTATTAAATGCCATATCAACTAACTCATATTCAGCTTGACGTTGCAAATGTTCATTAGATGTATATCCATTCCCGTTATAAATATATTTACCATTCAAGTGTCTATTAGGTTTTTCAGCCTGATTAGTAAGTTCTTTCACAACATCTTCCCATCTTGCTTTAGAAACAATAGGTGAAAATCGTTGTATCACTAAATCATCCGCAATTTCTTCTGGAATTCGACGCATAGCAATTTCCTTAGATACACTATCCCATGAACCAATTTCTAAACTACGTTCCGATTTAGATTTAGTTTCATTTGGGTTTCTAGAAAAATCAATTTCTTCAGGAACAGCTACTTCTTTCTCATCAGACCAATTCAAAACATTATAGTTAGGATTCAAACGTTTCTCAAAATCATCTTCGTTTTCAGCTTTAGATATTTCAACAGCATCGTAAACAACCGCTTTTTCATCAATATAAGATTCAACACCATATTCCAAATCAACATCAATGATTTTATCTATTGGTTCGCCATATTCAGGTGCGTGAACAACCATCTCAAAAGAATCACCAGTTTTTGAATCTTTAAAATCACCTTCCCAGACAAACACCCCAACATCCATATGTTCAAAGAAGTCAACACGTTGACAATCACGTTCAACATTATGGAGATTTTCATATAAATGTTTGAATTTAGGATGGTCAGAACGCAAATCAGCATCTATCAAAACATTTCTCATACGTCTAATCGAATCACCACTAACACCGTCTTCACCAGCCCACTCATACAATGCACCTAATGATTCTGTATATGATTTAGTCAACCATTCACGTTTTGCAGGGTCTTTAGTGTTTCTCATATCCTCATTAAATTTCAATGTCTGAGCTAATTCAGTCAATGCTGCTGAACGAGCATCAAATGGAACATGTATACCATTAGACAATCCACCCAAAACAACGTTTTGACCTTTAGATTTAGCTAAATTCTGAGCCGTTCTTTCAATAGGTTTACGGAATAACTGTTTAAAATCGTCTCTAAACTGCTTATTAAAAACAGCATTAATAGCTACATGACCTACTATCTTAGCAATAGCCATTCCGTTGACACCACGAGACATAGCATGTTGATATCTCTCAATTTGAGCCTTCACACGTTCAGCACGAGCTTTCTCAAGCATTTGTTTATTGTATTCACCTTCAACACCGTCTTTGCCAAACTTAGAATGCTTTTTAACAAATTTCAAATAGTTATTATCAACCAATTTTAAATCCTTGACCAATGAACCTATTTCACGTCTCAATTTATCATCAGTAACATTTCCAATCTCACTAAACTCAGATACATCATCGTTTTGACGTCTTCGATGTTTCAATTGTTTTTCAAGTTTTTTCTTAGCACTCATAATATTAACCCCCAAATTCATGGTCAATAGCATCAGACCTAACCGCTTCAGCACCTAACATAGCATCGTACATTCTTTGTAAGTCCTCATCACTAACACTATTGACGTTATCGTAAGATGACGGTTTATCTTCATAACCAAATGCATCATCAACTGATTTAGAACCTGATTTCGATTCTAAATATAAATAAAACTTCTGCAAATATGGAGTATCCGTTTTACTCATCATTACATCTTGCAAATCTAACGTCGAATCATTAATAATTTCAGGAATAACCTTATCAATTACAGCATTCCATTCTTCATTAGGAATACGCGCTAAAATATCTTTAGCTTCCTGATTCACAATAGACATTGATTTGATACCTGATGGTTCATAAGTATTGCCATCTGCGTCTTTCATTTCAAAATCAAATAATTGATAACCTTTATAATAAACACTAATGTGGTCATTATACTCAGGAATAAATAACAAAGACGTATTTACATCTGGTTGGTAACCATTACCCATTTCAGATGTGTCTTGCAAAAATTTCATTAAATTATTTTTTATTAGTGGTGTAGATATCATTTTAGCCATATACAACTGACGATTACTATTATATCTACTACCTTCATTATAAAACTTCAATTCAGCATCTTCACGAATCTTTTGATAATGTTCATTAGCTTTTTCATCAGACATAAATGCTGTTTTAACATAATCAAGTTCATTTTTAGCTGAATTAATAAGTCTGTTAAAATCTATTTCAACCATAATTATAACCTCATTCTTAAATAATCAACTTTTCAAAAACATTATAACAAAATATAGACCAGTAATGCAACTATTACTGGTCCACATCTATATTATAAACTTAGACCATCATCAATAGATTTTTCCAACTCTTGGTTTAATAATTGTTCAATTAGAGCTTCTCTAGAAGCTTTACCATTATCACCAACAAAATCAGGAATTGATGACTTATTATTAGCTTCAACTTGTACTTCTACTTTAGGTGCAACAGATTTAACAATCACGTCTTGTTTAACTAATGCTTTAACATTATCACCTTTTTCAAGAGCATTTAAGTTACGTTGAATGCTTGACGGTGCAAATTGAGAAGTAAACTTACCATCAAATAATTTAGCACCATCTTTAGCCAAATCCTGAACCATATCATATCCAGATTTACCACTTGGTAAATAACTCAATTTATCTAATGGAGCTGCTAACATATCAAAACCAACAGTTTCAATATTCATAACATAACCATCTTCATCAGATAATACTTTAGATAATCGTTCAACTTGCTCTCTATTAACTGGAATATTAAGACCATCTTTGTCTTCATAAAATTCACAGAATTTATCAACCCAGTCTTCAGCTCGCATTTGGTCTCTATTTTCAGATTTAACCCAAACAGATTCACCTTCATAATTAACAGTCTTTTCAACCGATTGACCACGCCAGATACTTCTAGCTGTTGTCATCAACGCTTCATACTTATGTCGAGCATCAATAGGGTCATGTTTAGCTTGAAGAACAGATTGTGACACAGGGTGGGTCAAGTCTAAAACTTCTTTTGCGGCATAGTTACGAACAGCGGCAATACCACGTTGTGAATACTTACCTGCAATACCTGTACCATAAGCTTGGACTTCTTTTGCATACTGAGTATTTTCATGGTCTACTGATGTCGCAAGGGATTTATCATGAACTTTAACAACATTAACCTTACCATCTTCGGAAATTGAACCTTCAACACCTAAATATTTCATATAATCTTCAACTTTAGATAATGAACCTTTAGCTCCTGTTAAAACAACTTCATCAACAACTGATTGCAAATGAGATTGCATATCAGTATAAACCAATGGTCTACCATTTGATTCCGTAAATGCTGAACGAACATGATTTGACAATTCACGAACACCCTGTCTATTTACATTAAGCATTTCTTTACGGTCAATATCACCAGATTTATATCTATCTAAAGTATCGTTCAATACAAGTGTAATATCGTTTATATGTTCTGTGAACTCAGGATGTTCACTAGCATAAACTTTCAATTCCAATCCAAAGTTAAAGTTAATCGGATGTACTTGTTTACCATCAATTTCAACAAAATTGGCTTGGTCTAGAATATTTGCTTCTTGAGACAACTTAGTTTTTAAATCATGAATAGCTTGTTTTGATTTACAAGCAACCAAAGCTACTGAGTCACCATCAAAATCACCCTCAAACGATTGAGCAGTTGTCGGATTAATAGCGCATCCAACTAAATCTTCTTTAATAACAACTTTAAGACCACGAACACCACCATCTGCTAACACAGGGTCTCGCCAAACAGCAATGTAATTACCATCGGTTACACCTAAGTTTTCAGCAATAGCAGGTGATATTGCAATTTCATCCAAATTCAATTCAGGATTAGCTGTCCAAACAGCTGTTGCTGAATGAGGTAATTTATTAGCCATGATTCCATCACGAACATAGTTATGTTTACCTTCAAATTGACGTTTAATAACATCATTTGCAACACGATTATAATCATCTTGAGCTTTAGATGGAATTTGTTCAATTCGGCTTTCATAAACTGAACGTTTCTTAGCATCTAAATTAGGGTCAGCTAGTTTTTCCTGAGCTTCTAAATACTGTACACATTTCATATACAAACTTAAATAGTTATTAGTATAATCATGATTTGAAGTTGTACCATCAGCAAACTCTTGTCCACTACGCAAATATGAACTAAGTATTGGAACCATTGTTAATCCATCTTCAGTTTTAGGCATTGGTTTTCCATTAGGGAAAGTCATATCAAATGGTACAGTCAAGAAACCACCTTGTTGGTCAAGCATTTTACCAAATTCAGCTCTCATCTCACCAGTATTTAAAGTTCCATTTTCTTTGTAAACCAAATCTGGAATTCTAAGTAAATTACGAACTTCCCCTTCATGAGGTGCATAATTTTCTCTTAATGTACCAATTTCATCCATGTCAAGACCGACTGTAATTAAATACTCACGATAATTATAAACAGCTTTATTATTATTACCATAAAACTCAGCCATAATACCATCAGCTTCCATTGCGTTCAACGCCCAAGCTAATTGAGGATTTGCCTTACGTCCACGACCTTCAGCTAAAGCATCATTATCATAAATATTTGTTTTTGCGTCAACAGTCATGTGAGTAACAATTATAGGTAACTCACTAATACAGTTTTCATGGACATTACCTTGTAAATCAACAAATGCCGATTTATTTTTACTTTCAACCATATCCCTCGCTGTACCACCGTTGAAACGAGATACTGCTGAATATTTAGCCATAACAATGTCTAAATCTGGATTGTTTTTAAATGTTTTCACTACATTTTGCATTAATGGTGACAATTCATTAAATTCTTCATCACTCATGTTTCTATCAATAATAACAGGTGTAACACCTTTGTTACCATTACCATCAGAAACTTTATCACCAATTAATAGTTTACGAATTTGTCCATCCGTTGAATAAACACCATGTTTCTCAGCATATTCTTTAGACATTGGCACACCGTCTTCAAAAGTGAAACCATTCAAATCAATCTGAGCTGCACGAGCAACATTGACACCACTTGCTGTCATTAAATTAGAGAATGTCATTTGTTGACGGTCAAAAGGATTATACTCTTGATTCTTCATGAACTCATGTTTCATAAGAGATGTTCTATCACCAGATTCACCTTTAATAATTCTACCTGTTTTAGAATCAACTTTTGCACTATCAACAAGATATCTTGTTAATCCTTGATTTGTACCACCTGAAGTTGCAATTGGGTCATAATAACCATCAGACAATTCAGTTTTCATAACACCAAGGTTTTCATTACCAGTTAATTCATAAACATTAGTAAAGTTATCATTTCTAATATCCTGACCCAAACCTTGTCTTGCTTGGAAATCAGCATTGATTGTAGAACCTTCACCATATTTATTTGAATATTTGACACGTTGAGATTCAGTTTTAGTACGTTTTTGCAACAAATCTTCATCAAGTCCAACAGCTAATTCTTTTTCATGATAATCTAAATCATGTCTTTCATCATATAAACGACGATAAACACTATTCAACGCAGTTGGAACTCCAGCTTGTGGTTCAGTACCAGTTAAACCTTGATAATTAACATCTAACAAATCAGTACGAATTTGATACTGAATTGCTTCTTTCATCAATTCAGAATAACCTTTAAGTCGTGTTCTTTCAATATAAGATAGGCCTTCACCTTCTTTTTGAGGAACAATAGTTGCTTCATATCCTGGAACAACAATATGGTTGTCACCACCAGCATATTTAGTAACAATAGAACCGTCAGCTTGTGGTTCAAAAATCTGACCAATTTCACCCATAATTGGTTTAGACACACCTTTAGTTAGTGTTTTTGAGTGAGCTACTTGACCAGTATAACGAACAACACCATTATCATCAATCAAAATTCTAGATGGTGTAACACCATTACGTTTCAACGTATTATATATTGTAACATATGTATCACGCATGAATGGTGAGTCCAATGTACTCATATCACGGGCATTTTGTTCATCAAATTTAATTAAGTTATCTTTGATAACTTTATTATAAAACGCTGAACCTTGTAATTCATCAGGATTAATATCAGCTAATCTCAAAGCTTGAATAATATCTCTGTTATTACGAACAGGACCATATTCACTAGTCATATATTTACCAACGTTAACAGGGTCAAATCTCAGATAACGATTATCTAAAATTCCATCTTCAGTATAATATGGCAACAATTTAGGTTCATATTGACCAATAACAGTGTCTAAAACATTTTCAAAATGTTCACGAACCATAGCTTCTACATCAGCGTCTTCATCATATTTAAATGATTCACCAGCCATCAAATCAGGTAGACCAGCCGCTTCTAATTCAGCTTTTTCTTCTAAATAACGGTCTTCATCAATCCATGGATTTACTAAATACGGTTGATTTCCAGATAAAAATTCCCAATATTTTTCTTGTAATTGAGCAACATCTGCATCTGCTGAAAAATTAGGTACAAAGTCTGGATTATCAATGTTATCTTTGAAATCAGAAATCAAACGGTCTAATTCAAAACGATTAGCATAATTAAGTCTTGCATTATCAACAGAAGTTTTTAAGAAACTTTGAGCATCAGTTACATCAGCAAAATATCTATTCTGCGAATGATGACCTGATTTTGAAATATGCAAGAAGACTTTTGCACCATTTGTATTGACACCATCTTTTTCATAGTCTTTAACAACAGCTGAATACTCACCTCTATCAGTATAGTAAACAGCATTACGTTTACGACCTCTTACAGTATATTGTCTTGGAATACCAACTGGAGCTTTATCTCCAGCTTCACTTGAAAAATCAGCAATAGCATAACCTTGCGCATATCTTAACAAACGAATAGCTTCAGTATTTGTAATATCTTTGTATTCGTCCATAGGACCCTTTGGAGCTGATTGATAATCAGTTGTATAATATATTGCAGCACCACGGTCTGTAACACGACCCACATAATGTTCATTTTCTCTAGAATCGGTTAGACGTACTTGTAAATTAGTACCTGTTAATCTCGCTCTAATTTGACCTGGATTTAAATCACGTTCAATGACATACGGTGTACCTTGGTCATTAAGATATTCTAAGATTGCAACAGCTCTATCAACAGCTTTTTGTGTCATATATTGATTAGAATCATTCTCACCAATAATATTAACCCAATCTTTAACAGATTTATATTCGTCTTGACTCATATATTTTGATAACTGACTAACTCCAGATATATCTGATAAAGTCGCTAATTTACCAACTTCTAATGGTTCACCATATTCTCTAGGAATAAATACATCTATTTGTTGCATAACATCAGCATTACGCAAATTAGATGGTTTACCATCAGCAATATCTTCGACATCATCAACTTTTACAAATAATTGTTGAGGTGCATTTAGCTTAACAATTTCATTTCGAGCAAACCTACCATCATAAATAGGAAGTGGCAACATATTAGAAACAATATAATCTTGAAAAACCTTGACTTTTTCATTATAAAATCCTGACAAGTTAGGAATTGTAAACCCGTCTAATCTTTCAGCTAACTTATCTTGAATGACAGGTAACAAATCTTTCATTTGGAAATTATAAGAGCCCATTGTTCTCATAATATCATTTCTAATTAAACGACCTGTTGAATACTTAATCGGTCCTTTTTTTTCATTTGCAACTTCTAATGCTTGAGCAATAACATATTCAGCAAAAAAATTGCGAGTTCCTTGAGAATCCATAATCATTAAGTCCTTTCTAAAATTAAAAAAAATAGTCCCAACAAAAAGTCAGGACAAAAAACACCTAAAAATAGAAAGGTATTAATTATTGATGCAACGTGCTACGCCTAACACCTTACCACTCGCCAGTGATTTTTGTCATCCTTTTAGTTTTCAGCTAACTATATCATAATTAAAATAATATGTCAAGAACATATTTAGATTATTTTAATACAAAAAAAGAAGGCTATAAACCTTCTTCTTTATTATTTATAATCAGCTCCATTTACAACTTCGTTATAAAGAGCATCATTAATTAATCCCCCTGCTAATTTACTAAATTCATTAGCTGATAATGATATTAAGTAACGATAAAAATCATCAGTAACAACAAAATTAATTGTCTTATCGTACATATCTTGAATATCATCTTGACTATCAGCATAAACATTAGCATCAGCATCAATTGATTGCTTACTTAATCTAGCATAATCCTCATCATCTTGACGAGCTTGAGATTTATTAAATTCAAAGTAAGTCTTAGTTCCATCAGCACTTAACAAGTCACCGTGTGCTGCAAAACCTGCATCTCGACCACCAACAATTTTAAAATGGTCAGTGTCATCAGCAAATTTTTGCCAATCATCACGGAAAATTCGTTTAAAGAATTCATCAAATTCATGACGAACTTGTCCACTAACTGTTACAAATGCTGAACGTGAAACTTTACCACGACCGTAAATCTTTTCTTCATAATAAGCTTGTTGTGATTCAGCTTCATTCTTAGCTTTAATAACTTCATCGTTATCTTCAGCTTGTTCCAATAATTCCATACCTTGTGAGAATGGGTCAATCATTGGTTCACCACTATCCTCATAATCATATTCATCATCATCGTCCATTAATTCTGGATTCATCAAGCTATTAACAATACGCATAATATCATCAGCGTAAATATCAGGGTCTAACAACTCAATATCACGGTCAGAATAACCATGTAATGATTTATATTTTTCAATCGCTTCATCAACGAATGTCATTTGTGACAAACGTTTATTGAACCAATGGTTGAAGTCAGGCTGATTCTTACGAACATCAAAGTCCATCGCTGTTGATAATGTAGGTATTGTTTGTAATGAATAGTTATGACCTGGATTCACAATTGTATTTGAGAATAATCGCCATGACATCGGTAAAACCATTTCTTGACGATTCCAAATTGGCGAATCACCAGCTCTAAAGACCATAGAGTTACGGTCAGGAATGAACGCCATATCATTGAATGATATAACAGGTTCTTCTTTGGTCGCAATATTGTAAGACATCTTACCTTCATTACGATTTAATTCTGTGATGTTACTCATATCTGAAGTAACTGTTTTACTATCAGCTCTAACCTTATGGGTAACACCTGACATAGTTTCAAGGGTTTTTAACATATCGTCGTCTGTTGACTTCAAGAAGACAATGTTTGACGCATTACCTTGTACAATTTTATCTACAGAATCGCCATAAACATCGCGAAGCTGTTGGAGTGTCTGAAGTATCAGTGTAAATTGCTGCCCTGCTGACAAACCAATTGATAGATATGTTTGAAGACCTTGAATACCATGCCCTTCCGATTGTAAATTTCCAAGTTCATCTAACATATATCTTGTTTTATAGAGAGGAGCTTGGTTTGATTTAGTCAAATAAGATTGACCTAAATTTAAGTCAGCTAACTGCTTAATGAGAATCAAAATTAACTTCGCATAACCCCAAATTTGTTATCATAGAGCTTTTTATCTCTATTTCTAAGCCATTACAACTTAGTTCAGCGTACCTTTTCGCCACTTGTACCTAACAAGTATCACACGACGGTGAGAACTCTTGGATAGATTATATTCTTGTTTATTTCAAAACAAGGTTCACCATCTACGCGTTGCCCCTGACTAACCTTTTAAAGTATAGCCTTCGGTTCGGATTAAGGAATCACCCTCTTTCCCGCTTAATTTCTCACTAATAATCTATAATATACTTTGTGATTTCATTATAGACGACTTTTGTTTTAAATAGATAATAACCAATCGTTGAAATCAGTTAAATCACAATCCCAAAATACTAAATAATTCAAGTTATTTTTAAAAGCTGTTTCTCTTTTAATTAAATCTCGTTTTGTCCAAGTTAAAATAGCATCATTATAATAATCACTGTTTTTTGATAACCATTGATTTAATTTTAGATTATCATCCAACGATTCAGAATCAAACCAATGACCACCATGAGTCCAAGAAGCATTTAATTCTATATATAAATCACAAGACTTAATATAAAAATCACAATTAAAAGGATATCTTTCTGATTTATATTGACGTTCAACATCATTAGAACCAAATTTATCACACAATAATTCATACATCATTTCTTCAGGTTTTGATGTAGAAAAACTATTATTTTTCCTTTTTGTTTCTAAAACTTTATGATGTATAATTTCACTTTGACCTGCTAAATAAACACCATATTTATCATAAATAGATTTAGAAATTTTATCTTTAATTTCAGGAACTTCAAAACTCGATTTAAAACCATATTTACAAATCATACCCTCTACTAACTTTTGACGATGCTCTGGTCTATTTATATTCAATCTAGCTTTATTTTTAGCTATATCTAATTTCATATAATGACTAACGCCATAAGTTGAAAGATAACCATTCACAACCTTAGTTTTCATATGTTCAGATGACATGATTTCTTTTAGTCTTGCTCTACCAACATCTGATTCAGACCAAGTTTTAGAACCATATTTCATTAAATTAGTAGAACTTATTTTCTTCTGCACATCATCAGATGATATTATAACACTAAGTTTTTTACGACCTTCATCAGACTTTGACCAAACATAAGAACCATATCTAGACATATTCGTTTGTTTCATCTTATCAACACAACGTTTATCTCTCATTGGATTATTTTCCAAAAATCGTTTACGTTTCATATCATTTTGACATTCAGGACAACCGTTTTTGGAACTAATATGTGAATGTAAGTTCTGATGAAAATCACCATGAATAGGACAAACTATAATAACTTTAGATTCCATATTTTTATAAATAACTTTTGAATAATCATATTTGTCACCATGAACAAAACGAGCTTTCTTTAAAACATCAGATAATTTATTTTTAGTACGATTTCTACCACATTTAGGACAACCGCTACCTCTAATTAAATGGTTAGGACGTTTAAAAAACTCACCATGTTCACAACAAATTAATTTAACTTTAATATTTGATTTAACATAATCAACATAACTATAATCATATTTATCACCGTAATAAGATTTACAATAATTTATCAATTTTTCTGTACTATCTATTTTCATAAATATGTTCTCACAATCAACTAGATTTATAATGTAATTGTAACATATTTATTAATAAAAATCAAATGCGGAGGTGTTACTAAGAACACAGCTTTTTGTTTCTCAGCATAGTTAACTGCTGTATTAATAATAACTGGTGTTTTAGCATCATAAAGTTGCCAATCTGAACCACCATTGTGTCTAATCTCTTTACGAGACATCATCCTTGGTTTTTTCAGATAAACCGTTACAACTTCACCAGTCTTTTTGTCTTTTCTCTTAGTAGGTTCCAATTCATATAGGATACCGTCTTTTACAATACGGTCCCCTAAAATTGGGTCTTCTAAGTATTTACGACCAGTAACGTCTAACTGATAAGTTTTTACAAATTCAAAGTAAAATGTATCAATCAACATTTGGGATTGACGGTCATATAGTTCCAAACGTATATAACCTTTATTGTCTTTGAATATACCTTTAGGATAATATTTCGCCCAACCAATACGTGAAACAGTATCATCATGGTCAAAATCTTCATCTAATTGTTCAGTAAATGTTTTATCTGTAAACGCTCTAAACTTAGCACTTGCCCCAACCAAATGTTTTTTAGTAACATAATCAGGGTCAAAACGGACACCCAAACGTCTTGGGAATGATAACCCAGCCAAGTCAATAGTCTGACTAGGTGTTCCTGATGTCAAAGTTGATATTGTAGGGTCTGTAAAGAAGTTCCTTTTTGTTATCGCAAGGCTTTTTATCCTTACTTCTATTGCATTACACAATAGTACAGCATACTTCATAGTCGTAATGATAATTCAATTATCATTAATCAAAATCGACTTCGAGGTCTCTTGGATAGATTATATTCTTGTCTATTTCAAGACAAGGTTCACTATCTATGCGTTGCCCCTGACTAGCTCTTTATTTCTAGCTTTCGGTTCGAGTTATCGTTGCAAACGACGTTCTCGCTTAATACCTCGATGACTATCCATAATGTACATTTTGACTCCATTATGGGCTACAATTAATTAAAAACTTCGCATTTCACACTATAAATATAGGTATGTTTATAATTAAGTTCATAGCAGTAATTGCAATACCATAAACAATAGTGATAGGTAAAACTTTGAAGTCATCTCCATCTTTTCCCCCACTCCACACCGTGCATACGACTTTCACCGTACACGGCGTTCCATCAATAAAATTCAACTGCTTACATCTCATTTTATAATGAGTATTTACAATCGCTTTACTATTTCTACAGAAATATCATTTAACATCTGAATTACAAGCATCACCCCTTTCAAATTAATAATTACATTATATCAAAAAAACCTTACTAACGCAAGGTTTTTCTTTATAGGTTATCAACAATAATAAATAAATATCAAACATAGTCCTAGAACGCTCTAAAATGCCTTCTAAGCCATTTTACCAAATTATGGTACAAATAGACTTAGACACCGTTAAAATTGATTTACGGTACCAAAATTTAGCTTATAGATACATTTTAGCTTGAATATGTATCATGTAACAAATAAATAAAAACGAGGATGAACCTCGTTTTTCTAATCTACCTCTTCTTGACATTCATCATTATCTAGAATGTCAATATCTACAGGTTTAATTCCAGTTTGCAAAAAAGTGAGTTCATCAGATAACATTTTTGAATAAACTTCGGGTTCAAAATACTTTAATTGATTAATTTGTTGAACATCAAATTTATTCAATAAAGAATCTTCAGCATATTCTATATATGTCGACGTTTCTAAAGTATCATCCAACGATTTATCTAAATCTTTCAAATGTTGAATATTTAAACCATAATCCAAATATTTCAAAAAATTCGTTCTTGGAAAAATTTCAAAAATATTATTATAAATTTCACCAACACTCAATTCAGAATGACCATCCCAAAAAACACCTAATTCAGATGCATAATCCAATATGGATTCCCATTCATCGACACTATGTTCTCTATCATCATCATCTCGTTCCAAATCAGCTTTAATCCGAGGACTCAAATAATTTATAGGATTGATAATTTTTTTATTAAAAAATTGATGTAATAAAATTTCAAATTGTCTATAGTCATCAGGTAAATTCATTAACGAATCATATAAATACTCATTTAACAAAATCAAAACCTTATTACGATAATCATTAGAATCAACAATCGAATCAAATGATTTTGCACTCACAAAGTTATCCAACGACTCAATTAAAGCATTTAAAGTGTTTTCATTTTCAATATATTCATCATGTTTATATTTATCAACCTTATTTATCAAATCTTCATATAGTTTTTGCATTTATAAACCAACTTTCATTTTAATAATTCTATTATACCATTAAAAATAAAACTTTTCAAGAAACATTAAACACATATCGTTTAGAACCTGAACCAAATACACGAAAATATCCTCTATCAATCATGATTTCAACTTCAGATTTTGAAGAATCATAACCTTCCGCCACAAGTTTAGATTTTGTCGTATTATATCGGCTCAAAGTTTCAGTTCCATATCGTTTAACCCAAACATAATCGGGTCTTGTTAAACCATCAAATTGGAAACCATGATTTTCATAAACGTTTGACGCTCTCAACCTTTTATTTAAATCCATATAGGAAACAATTCTTGAGCCCGCTTTGATATCTTTCAAAGCATATTTAAATAGTTTAGAAAATCCACCCATTACAATAACATTTGGGTCCATACAATATCGCACAATTTCAAACTCATCTTTCGTATAACGTGATTTCCCTAAAGTCAATACACCAACCAAATTATCCCCATGATATAAACCAAATCGTGCAGATGAACTTCGCTCCATTCCCTGAAAATGATACTTATTCAAAAATTGGTTACAAATTTTGGCGTCAATTAGCTGGACACTACATTTACGAGCTCCAAGTTTAGTTTTATTTGAAACCAAAGCTCGCAACTGTTCTTTGAACACCTCAAAGCGTCTAGCATCATGATAATCAGCATCATAAAATTGAATCAATCCAACACCTTTTTCTTCAGCTAAAAGAGATTTGTCTTGATGATACGTTTTTGAAGATAAACCTAATTTTCCAAAGTCAACTGAATGTGTTGACACTGGATTTACTTCGATGCCTAAATTATAATCTGGTAGATAAATATCAATTTCTAAGTGTCTACCATTACCAGACAAAATAGAACGATTATTCAAATCATAAGAAATCTTTAATTTTTGCAATTCTCTAAGAATAATTGATACCAAATAACTTGCCCTAGAATTTAAAATGAATTGATTTAAATTATAACGTCTAACAGCACTAATAACTGTATTTATTGTTCTATTTGCAATACTAGCCAACTGGTGCTTTGTTGGTAATTCATTAAACTCTAAATAATAGTCTTTTATATTATTTAAATAAAACAATTCAGTTGAATTTTTCACACCATCAATTCTATTATTTAAATCAGATAATAAAACATCAGATTTATATTTGTAAGAATTCAATTCCATCAATTCCAACAACTTCGTATATCGAATGCAATGTTTTTCACGAACACTTGTCAAAGACACCCCTTTATCTAAATCTTCTTTTATGTCTAACCATTTATCAGCATGTGTTCTTTTAAAATGCTTCTTAATACCTTCAACTCGACTACATTCAATACCATGTTTTTTTAAACGCTTTGTAATTGTATCATGTGAAGCATTATATTTCTTCGCAATTTCAACAATAGTTAAACCATTATTCCAGTCATCAACAACGTCTTCATCTTTAATATCTGTTCTATTAGTAAGTTTTGTCAAACCTAGACTAGCTAATCTACGACCCATTGTTGTAACTGAAAAACCAAAAATATCAGCCATTTCTTTCACAGTATGATTTTTCTGTAATTCTTTAACAGTTTCGTAATTCAATTCCATGTTAACACCTCTTTTATTTACATGTAAATTATAACATATTCTCAGCACAAGTCAAATAAAAACATAAAAAATCCGTTAGAAATCTAACGGAAATATTGTAAGCAGTTTATTAATTATTGACTTGTGACCATTACTCCTCTTTCCATTACAGAAAGTATCAACGCTTCGACCACTACTTTTCAGCACAAGTTAATCAACTTATTATTCTTCGATTGAAACCTTCACGGCTTGTACCTTTCTTTGTATCAAATATTCTATCCTTACATATGAACTTAGGTTCCTGATTTATACCATTAAATCTTGACATAGCCTGTAACTAAGTATGGTCGTTCACTTTCGCCGTATTACTAAACCACAATTTAATGTTATTTTCATTCTCAGGTTCGTCAGCCTATTAGACATTCTAACCATATTCAATTTATGGACACCCGCCTCACTAACAAGACGCCTTCACCGACTTTCACACCAAAATCGTTTCCAATTAAAGCATGTCGGAGTATCAGTGTAATTATTTCAAAGCGTTACCTTATCATTCTAATTATCGAATATTCAATTCATATAAAATTCAAAAAAGCTTTATATGTAGCGACTTTTCATCACTAAACAAATCATGACGACGAAATCATTTTCTCAGCTCCCCCCATAGCTCTTAACGAACTATCGGCATTGCTAACCATTGTACGCATTGAGTTTCGTGGCAACTTCGCAGTCGCATTTGAATACAATGTCATAATATCAGCTTCATCAGCTCCATCCCAAGCTTCAGCTTGTTTTTGTGCCAACTCAAGTTTAGCTTCCCATTCTTCATTACTACGTTCACGTAAAGCTTCAGGTTTTTCCATATCAGCTTTCATTTGAGCACCAATAATACCTATTGGATTTTTCAATTTCTTAGACGTCGTATTGGTAAAGAACTGGTACGCATTATATAGTGTACATTTACCCCAAAGTTGGTCCAAATTACTTGCCAAGACTTTCGGGTCAGTACCGTTAATAACAGCCATTTGACGCATTTCTTTTTCTTCTTCAAGAAGATTATCAATCATTTCAAATGCTGTACGCTTAAACGCATTACCTGCGGCTGTAGGCCAGAGTGGGTCATCTGCCCCATCCACAGGGAAGAATACATCAGCAATATTACTAATGAACATTGCAGCATCAGTCGTGTTACCTTGTCGAGCAGCTTCTGCCGCTAACATTAAAGGATTATAAATATCCGTATTAAGAGGGTTAATCAAGTTAAATTGTACCACTTGGAACCCTCTAACAGTAGCACGAACATAGAATTTAACGAGAAGTTCACCTTTAGGGTCATTAATAACCATATTGTTATTATACTTCTCACGAGTCCACATCAATTTTGTTATCATAGAGCTTTTTATCTCTACTTCTGAGCCATTACAACTCAGTTCAGCATACGTTTTCACCACTTGCTATTAACAAGTATCACACGGTGGCGGTGACTCTTGGATAGATTATATTCTTGTCTATTTCAAAACAAGTTTCACTATCTATGCGTTGCCCCTGACTAACTTTTTAAGGTACAGCCTTCGGTTCAAGTTATCGTTGCAAACGATTTTCTTGCTTCATTCACCACTAGTTATCTATAATCTACATTGTGATTTCATTATAGACGACAAATTTTATACTATGCATTTATTACATATAAAATTAAAACTATCAATTGTAGGTTCTATGACCCCTTGACGTCATCTTCAAATTCATTCGCAACATGAATTTCGGAATTATATCCAGCTCATACTTTCATATAAGACGAGACTATATCTTCATCTTGATTTATAATTTGTAATTTTCAATAAGTGTTTTTAGAATGCCAATCAAACGAGTCTTGACAACCACCATTAACCCATTCATAAAAATCTGATAATTTAGCTACACGTTCGCCTTTAACAATTGAACAAGAAGCATCCCAAAAAACTAAATAATTTAGATTATTATCTTTAGCCATATTACGCTTCATAACATCAGTAACAGTCCAAGTTCTAATTATAGCTCCATATTTAGATTTTTTACCAGATTCAGATTCAATTCTCTCCATATTAACAAAATATGATTCTAATTTTTTCTTATCATTATCATCATCACTATCAAACCATTTATTACCATGACTAACATCACCATTTAATTCTATAAATAAATCTCTAGATTTAATATAAAAATCAACATGATACGGATAACGGTCATCAATTATTTCATTATAAACAACATCATCTTCACCAAATATTAGTTGAAGTTCATTTAACATTGTTGTTTCAGGTAAAGACGTATTTAATGTTTTATTCTTTCTACGAGATTTAAAAATTTTATCCATTATTTCAGGTGATTGAACAGAATTTGCAACACCATATAATTCCAACATTGACTCTTGACGACGCTCAGCACTTAAACTTGCAATTTCAGGAACCTTCATTGGATTGTCAACTCCATATTTTTGAATAAACGTTTCACGTTGACTATTAACCATTTTATCAATAAAAGGTTGATATTTATTAATATCTGTCACACCATAACGTTCTAACAATGTCTGTTCCCTTTTTATTCTACCTTCAGCAATTGCTTCATCAGATACAAAATTAGAAAACACTCGTTTATCAAAAACATTATCAACACCATATTTTTCTCTAACTGTTGAAATTTGTTTTAATTTCCAACATTCATTTCTCAAATCATCATATTTTTTATTACCTAAAATACGTTTAAACACTTTGGTATAAGACCCAAAACAACATCCCAAAACAATAATTTCACGTTTACTTTGAGCTTTACTCAAATCAGGATATTCCGTGCTAATAAATCTATAAGCATTTTCAACATCACTTACAGTATAATTGTTAATAATATAGTTATATTGATAATCATAAATATCATCTTTGCTGTACTTAATATTTTGTAATAATAATTTTTTCAAAAGAGATTGTAAAGAAATTCCCGTTTGGTCTTTAATATAGTTACCTTTATAACCTTTTAAGTATAAATCTATAGCTTTATCAAATTCAGTCATAACACCTTGACCCTTACTTTATTTTTGTTAATTATATTATAACAAAAAATACAAACAAAATCAAGACACAATATTTTTCTTCCGCCATTAGCTTGCGGCTTTACTCACTGATACAATATCAGCTTAGTGTTAATTCACTCCCCCACAAGGGGATAGTCGTTGAACGTCTATCATATCTTAAGACTTAGATAGTTCGCTGCTAAACACCCATTTTTCTATTTCAATCAAAACCATTAGCATTGCTTGACCACAATATATTTTATCTCAGCATAGGTCATCTCAACTGTTTTTTCTGCTTTCGCACCATTACATTTATTGTTTCCAATTCTGATTTGGTCGTTGAGCTTTAGGGTTTCAAAGCAATTAAATTGTAGATTACATTTATCACTAAATATAATGGGCTAAACACCCTTACCTGCCCTCGTCATCGCGAGGACCATCGTGTTTACAGGTGCAGTATCTACAATATACGCTCCCGCAGGTCTTTGTGGCTCATAATATGGTAGTTCCCAATCAGCATTAATATATTCAGCCACGGTCTTATACTTACCACCACCCACAGCATCTCGTGGGGTATCTGGCATATATTTAATCTTAGTAGTATCATAAGACTTTTTATACTTCTTCAACTTATTAGTAATACCACTAGCTTCAAACAAAGCATCAGCGAACTCAGCATCAAAAAATGGCATTTTCTCAAAGATGATATCACCATTATCATCAACTTTATGTTCACCTGCTAAAACTTGTCCACCACTCTCTTTTTCATCTTTACTCGAATAAAATTGAGCAGCTTCTACTTTGTTAATACCCTTGTTAGACAAAGCTACGTGACTAATCATTGAAGAAACTTGTGGGCTCGCATGCGCCCCAACATCAGGAAACCAATCGAATTTCGTCATTGTTTCCATTGGTAGTGCAACGTGTTGGTCATTTGCATACTGATTAATATCTGTATGGTCATTAAACACATTTTGCACAGCATAGTTTCGCCATAGTTTCGCACTAATCGGAATACCTAGAACCAATGTCATAAATAATGAAACACCAAATTTAATCCATCCATATTGGAACCATGTTCCCCAGAAACTTAAATCTCCATGTTTCATATTGATTCCAGCCAGAGCATTATTCCCCAACCATATTCCACCGTTAACTAAAAACCAAACGATGAAGAATATCAGTACACAGGACATAATTGCGACCCAAATCCGAAGATTAGCACTGACCGACTTACCTAATTGTCCACGTTCTAAATCTTGTTCATCATAGACGTTCCGATTTTTCACATTATTGTAAACATCATCTGACTTCTTTTTAGAAAATGGACTAAACGTTTTATTTGCCATATCTAGCTCCTTTTCTTATTTAGCTGTGATAAAATCACTTCTGTTAAACATGGCGCGCTATACACCAAAATTTTATAACAATAAGAAAAGTGTAATAGACAATCTATTACACTTTAATAGTTTCAAGATTGTCTAGAACAATTGAGCCCCTGCAATCATACCTACAAGTAATGCTGCAACAACAGCTACTACTGATACACAGAAGAATGCAACCTTATTACGGTCATTTGCTTTTGCAACAATCTCAACTTGAGATTTCCAATTTTCAATCTCACGGTCACGTTGTTCCAATTGAGATTTTTGAATATCAAACATTGAAGCTTTAGTTTGCGCTTGAGCCAACTCTTGATTAATATTTTGATACTTAGTTAACAACTCGTGATAATCAGCTGATGTACGGTCAGATAATGAATCCAAACGTTTTTCAAGATTTTCTTTTTCAGATTTAAGCAGTTCAATAGTTCTATTAGAATTTTGAATTTCATTTTCTCTTGAAATACGCATCAAATTAATTTCTGCATCATATTTATCTTTCAGAGTTTTAATTTCAGCAGCAGATTCATTCTTAATCTTTTCAATTTGCTCACTATCTTTTAATTGACGTTGCATAACTTCAACACGAGCAATATCATTGGCTCTGTTATCATCTAAGAATTGTAGTAATTTATCACCCCAAGCATTTGCGTATTCAGCTTGTTCTTTACGAATATTAACATAATGCTCACCAAGAGTAGATAATACTTTAGCAACACCAGTTTCAAAGTAACCTTGAGCTGAATCACGACGTTGGTTCTTAATTTCAACAATACGTTCATTATGACGTCTATCAACTTCTTGAAGTTCTAATCGTCTATATTCAGCCATTTGACGGTCATGTTTATCACGATGTTGATTATCATAGGTATTCATCGCATTAACTTTTGCTTCATTACCTTTAGCTTCACGACGCTCATCATATTCTTCATTACGTTTAGCAATATACGTTTCAATTTCTTCTAAAGTTAAACCTTTTTCATCAGAACGAACATCATTAGCACTAGAAATAAGTTTCACATATTCATTATCACCATTTAAATCAAACAGTGATGATGTTTTAATTGCTAAATCATTCAACAATTGAACATATGTAGCATGAGCGATATCACCATCAGATAAAACTTTACGTCTAATATCATCATTAGCTTCATGAATTAAACGGTTAGCTTCTTGTGTCAACCAAGAACCATCTTCAGTATAATAAGGAATTAACAAATTATCAGAACTTGATAAGTAGATATCACGGAATCTATCAACAGGTAATTCCAAATCTAAATCGTTTTCAAACAATACTTGTTTTACAATTTCATGAACCTTATCTTCATCAACAGTTTCATCATCAATCATTAACTCATCATCATAACCATCATCATAATCAACATTATCATCATATGAGTAACCATAATCGATATTATCAGAATCATCAACATCATTAGAATTAGTTCCAAATTCAGGTTCTTCAAAATCATTATCTTGAGAAACATCTAGCTGTTCATCTTCAATAGGTTCTACTGTTTCATTAGATAACGGTTCAAATACTGGTTCATCAATAGATTCACTTGATTCATTAACCATTTCATCAACATCATTATTGTCTTGTTCATCAGAATCACCTAAACCTGATAACGCATTTAGTTCAAATAAATCTTCTGTTGGTTCAGATTTAACATCATCCACATCTTCTTCATCATCATCTTCATCAAATACAGATTCAAAATAATTTTCTAAATTCAAACGATTCTGCTCAAGCTCAGACATTGTTGATACATAATCAGTTTCAATAACTTCACCATCTCGTGTAAAGTAAGCCCATCTAAACTCAGCATCTTTTACAATTGAAAAATCAGATAGCGTATCAACTGAATCAGTATTTGCTAAAATAACAAGTTCTTCATCTTCATCCAACTTTTCATCATAATAAACTTCAAAATCACCTTTATTAATAGATGTTACAAAAACACCTTTACTTTGATTACGTTTATCTTCCTTAGAAGTTGTTAACCCACCAATTTCAGAAAAAGGTAGAACTAAAACAACTCCCAACTGTTCACCATCATGAGAAGATGTAAAACCATTCTCACCATATAAACTATCAACAAAAGGTTCTAAAGCTGTATAAGACAACGGTGCTTTTTTCTGATGTTTATTCTTTTTAGGAGCTTTACCTTTTTTAACAACAGATGATGAATCACCATCAACATTTTTAGCTTTTTTTCCAAAATTAAAAATTCCCACGGGCACATCCGCCTTTCTTCACATTAAGTATTATAATTTTATCATATTTATCAAACATTTTCAACAATAATTGTTACATTAAATAAAAAATTAAATAAACAATTACACTTCTTCAATAACAATATGAGCTGTACTATCAACCCTGTCTTTGTTACCATATCTAAGTTCACCTTCAACCTTCAAATGTAGATTTCTAGCTCTTGGATTTTTACAAATATAAGTAGAAACAGGTTGAACAATATATTCATCCAAAACTCTATTAACCTGACGACCAGCACCATCTTCTGTACTAGTTCCCAAAACATCTTTTCCCAAATAAATATTTATAACATCAGCATCAGTATGTAATCTAATACCAAGATTTTCAAGAAACTTCTTCTTAATGCTTTCATATTTCATATTCATCAAATGAATCATTGTATCTTGAGAAAGTGTGTTAAATGGAATTGTAACACCAAATCTGTTCAATACTTCAGGTGGGAACCCACCGTTTGATGTTTGCATAACTGATTTACGAACGTTTGTTTCATAAGACCTTGATTCAGAACCATATTGCGATACTTGTTCAAAAATCTCTGAACCCAAATTACTTGTACCAAAGATATAACAGTTTGAAAAGTTGACAACTCTATCATTCTCATCCGTTAATCGACCATCATCCAATACTTGCATTAATAGACGAACAACCGAACCACTTGCCTTTTCAATTTCATCGAAAAGTACAATCGAAAATGGATATTCCCAAATACGAGCAGTTAATAATTTTCTGAAACGGTCAATTGAATCATCATTAACATACTCAGTCATGTCAAAACGAATAAAAGCATTAGGGTCTGCAAACAAATATTTAGAAGCAGCTTTAACAAACTCCGTTTTACCAACCGCTGTCGGACCCAAAAGCAACCATGAACCTCTTGGTTTACCAGCAGCATTCATCTTCAACATTGACATTGCAACTGAACTCATAAATGAATCAATGGCTCTATCTTGGTCTAATACTTTAGACTTCATATAAGATTCCATTTCTTCCAAGTTAACTCTCATATCAATTTCTATATTATGACTAGACCGTAACACATAAGCTAACAATCCCATACCCATAGGCATGCCATGAGCTCTATGGAAACCAATCATACGAGATAGAGTTAAAATTGATTTACGAGGTTGATTAGCTGAAGGCATATATTCTTCAGTAACATGATAAATTCTATCAAACAAGAACTTCATCTCTCTACTTATACTAAATTTTTGTTCTTTAGCCAAACTTTCCAAAGCTAACATAACATCATTATACCTTGGTTGAGGTAAACTAATTCTTTGCAAACGCTCAGATAACGCCTGATTAGGTTTTATCTTTTGTCTATATTCTTCATAAGTTGTAGCTACAATAAGACGTAACCCTTTCACACCTGATTCAGCAAGAACTGGTTTAAAAGCTTCAGCTACAACAGGAGAATAATCAACCAATTGATGAAACTCATCAACAAAAATAACCAATTTAATATTATTAACCTTACCAAATTCGGCAATTTCATTAAACAAGTTCTTAACAACAGAACCCATCTCAGCATTATCACGCAAACCAGTAATCAACTCACTCAATTCAGCTTCCAAATAAACATGTTTCTTATCTTGATAAGACATACCTTTCATCAATGTCGTCTTACCTGTACCTGGTGGAGCCAAAAGTACAGCATTAGATACAACTGGGTCTTCATATGTCGCATATAAAGATTTAATAGCTTCATCTTTACCTACTAATGCACCAGTAAACGGCTTTATTTCCGAAACATATTCAGACAAATACGGATATAATTCTTTATCAACTTCTATATCTTTAATCTTCATTCAACAACTCCTTCCTTATTAATTTAATAAACGTTTCATCTAAATTAGCATCTCCATAAATTTCATTACGTTTTACCAAAGCTTTCATCATACTATCGTCCAAAATAATAGTAAATGCATTAGGATTTCTATCATTTTCAATAAGCTGAAGTAAATACGCACTAGATGAAACACCTAATCTTTTAGCGGAATCATCAAGATAAACCTTTAATTGCTCATTAACTCGAGCCACAACGGTTTTTTCTTTACGTTTTGAAACCGTGACATTATCAAGCATACGCATAAACCTTTCTAACAATTATCGAAAATTATACCATAATCTCAATCAAATATCAACAGTTTGTATCACAAAGTGTATTACATTTTGATAAAAAAAAAGATGCTCAAAATTGAGCATCTCACAAATTACATTTCTGGCGCATCCATTTCAACTTCTTTAGCTTCAACTTGTGCTTCTTCAACTTGTGGTTGAGCTTGTTTAGCAGCTTGAAGTTCATCAAAGGCTTTACTTGTAATTTCACGAATTGCAACTGAACGTTTGATTTGGTTTTCATAAATCTTAGGACCTACATTGAAATCAGATGGTTCAATTGGTTTGCTTGTATCAACAACAAGAACCGCACCTTTGTATTTTTCACCAGTTTTACCAGTGAAGTTACGGCTTGTTTGAGTCAAATCAGCTTTAATACCATAAACATCAACAGTATTACCGTTTTCTAGAGTAATTGTAGCTTTTTTGTCTCCAGCTGCATTAGCAAATTGTTCCAATTGACCTTCAGTGTAAAGCAATGTGTGTTCAAAACGTCTTTGACCGTTAACATAGTTTTCACGGTCAACTAAACGCAAGCTTCCTGATTTAGATGGAGCTAAAACACTACCATCTTTAAATCCTGGTTGACGGCTATCGATTTGAACATCTAAACCGCGCATACCGTTTTTAGCTTTATTTCCATAATCAAAAACAAGTAAGTTTACACCTTTTGAATTTTCTTTGAATGCTTCTTTCTTAATTTGTACCATTTTGTGTCACCATAAATGCGTATACAACTACGCCCTTTCAATATAAATAAAAATATTTTCAAGCTTCAACCTATCATTTGGTCATAATAGTCAGCTCGCATAACATCCCATTTAGCGACCAAACTAAATGGTAGCCAATTCTAAAGCGATTGGTTACTGTTCGCTGCTGTACAGACAACGAGGTAGACGTCACAAACCCCATCTACATGAGAAAGAATATCATATTAAATATATTTTGTCAAGAATTTATATAAAAAATTTTAACAACATTTAATACCGAAAATCTAAACAATTTCTCTATCAATACTATCAAAATCAACGTCTTCAGTCATGACATTATGAATAATATTTAACAACTCAGATTCCAAATCACGTTCCAAACTAATTGTATTATGAGCGACCTCTAATTCTCCTGAATCAGCAACCTCTGATTTAAGAACTGGATTCAATGCTAATTTATCAGCATACTCAGCCATCAAACGTATGTCTTCACCATCAAACTGAGATAAAGCTTCTTCTTGATTAGTATTCTTCAAATAATATTCAACTTTATCATATAACATTGAACGTTCTTTTGCCATTAATACAAATTTAGCCACGTTAGTAACAGACACGTCAGCGTCATATAAGAAATCATAACCCAAATGATGTAAATCTAAAGCTTTAACATCATCAAATTTATATGGTAAATCAGGAACCAAAGAAAATCTATCAACATCTCTAACTAATTTAAAACCAACATCAAACAATTTATCATTTAAATCACTCTCATGCTTTTTAAATGTTTCTCTCATAACATCTAATCTTGCTTCCAAAATACTAGTATTTTTTAAAGCTACATATTTACCACCGTGTTGACCATATGTTGAATAACCAAAATTCTCAGCGTTTTCAGGTTTCATTCGACGCATTGATTTATCATTTATCATTCGTTCTAAATCAATCATACGTTTTTCATAATCAATTAAATCTCGCACATCTTGTTCAAACTCATTACGTTTTGGTAAAAACGATAAAAAAGTCTGATATTTAGCTTGTAACTGAGCATTATATAACATTTCATGTCTATAAAAATCTAAGAAGGCATCCGCAACTTCATTTCTGTCAGATTTACTTTCCAACTCTGAAACTAATTTCTTATATTTGTGTTTTTCTTCCATATGAAGTTTACGTCTACTAGAATAAGACCGTAATCTATAACCAAACTGAGCTAAAGGGTCATCTCGTTGACTCGCCAATTGGTCTAAATCTGAAACAGCGATATCTAACATTCTGGTATGAACTTTAAAATCATTATCTCTATATTGTCTTAATGTTTCATATACAGAATTAATTGCTTTATCTTCAATCTGCTTATATCCTCGACCAATTAAATATTGTTGTTCTTTATCAGACAAACCTTCACGTTCAGCTCTTTTATTGACGTAAGACAAAACACCAGCTTGAGCTTCTCTATAACCAGATTCATCTTTCTCAAATATATTTTTAACAAATTCTCTAGCTAATCTATTAGCTTTAATCATTCGTTTATCATTAGAATCAGCTCTCCATAAATTAGAATTATCAGGTAATGCAGCAAGCATTAATTGACCTAAACCATGTTCATCAATAGCTATATAAGACATTTTTTTAACAAATGATTTGACGTTACGTTTTTCAGCTTGGAAATGACTAGCCATATATTGTATCGATTTTTGATTATCTAATTCTAAATCAACACCACGTCTAAATTGATTCATCGCTCGTTGTGTTATCTTACCTTTTTGTTCACCATTATCAACAAGCTTTCCAACACCTTTATCAACCATAGCCAAATGGCAATGAACATGTCCAGTATCAACTTGAATAACACCTATATATTGTAAATCATCATAAGAACGACCCATACGTTCTAAGCCAGACATAATAGCACGTCTCAGTTTCAATTGGTCAATATGACCTCTATAATCACCTGCTTTTTGAAAAACAAAATTAGAATCAATAACATCGTTTTCTCGCAAATAATCTTCATCAAAAGATATAACTGTCTTTAAAACAGTTTTACCCTCATCAAAACATTTCTGAATATCGTTACTAGCATCAATAAGTTCTTCATCTGATAAAGCAACTTGTCCGTAACCAAAAGCAACACCACCAAACTTAACAACATCTTCAGCTTTTCTTTGAACTTCAATCGGATTTCGTAAAGCTTCAGTAGCAGATTCACGAGCCATATATTTTTGAATGAAATCATCAGTCCTGCTTTGACGTATTGGAGCAATAGGTTCTGTAGCACCTTTTCGTGCCATATATCGTGTCACATATCGTCCTGGAGTAGTACCTCTACGACCACCACTATCACCAGTTTTTACAGTAAATTGATTCTTAACAACAATTGATTGTTTTAATCCCATACTACTTAACCTCTAACTATAATATATTATATATTGTACCAAATATAACAAACATTTACAACAAAAATAAAAAGAGTCAAATGACTCCTTTTTTTTAATCCCCCATACCGTGGTCATAACCATTTTCATAGTTATGTTCTTCTAAACCATTCAGCATATTTTGAGTATTAGCTTTAGCTGAATCAAATTCATCAGCAGCATTAAACATTGTTCTAATCTCACTATTAATAATTTCTGGTTCAGATGGGGCTTTCTTAGGTTCCTCTACATCAGATTGATTATCCTCAACATTTAAATTAGAATTATGACGTTCTAAAATAGAATCAATATTCAATGTAGGTAATTTATCAACCTCATGTTCATAAACTTTAGGTTTTAAATCTTCAGATTGTGTTTCAACATCTACAGTCTCATCTGATACTTCATCAACATTAGGTTCTTCATGTTCAACATCAGTAGATTCTTCAAGTGAATTATCATCAAATTGACGACCAAAATCATCAAAATTATAACCAAAACCAGTTTCATTTTCAAATTCAACTTCTTTAGATTTTGCTAAATCCAAGTCAACTTGTTGGTCAGCAAAGTATTGAACCAAATCATAACCTGAGATTTCAGAGTTTGTTATAAAATCAGATACCATATCGTAGTCAGCATATACAATTCTATGTTCAGATGTTTTGACAACCACTAAGTCCATAATCATTGGGATTTCGAAATCTGTATCTGTAAACAATTCAGGAACTTGAAAATCAACTTGATATAAACCTTTTTTCACCAAAATTGACAATTCTTCATCTGTAAAATCATATCTTACTGAACGATTTAATTTATCATCTTCTCTATAAACAAATCCATCAATGTCATCAATTTTAAAACCATTACCACCACAAATTTCAGCATCTAACTGCAAATAAGGTCTGTATCTGTTTTCATCATAAGAATCAAATTGAATATAAGCGTTATAAGGCTTAAAAATTAAATTACCAGAAACAGACTCATATTTTTCAACTGAAGCACCTAACGCTTCAAATTGACTAGCATTAATATCATTACCAATAAAACCAACTAACTTCATTAAATTACACCTCATTATTTTCTAACTTTTTAAAAGGAATCTTGACATTGGTTTTCTTAAACCAATATTTCAACCATTGTCTTGTTTTCTTCCAAAATACATATTCAGTATAACATACAATTACCACAATTACAATTCCAAAAATGAAAACAAATGAAATCATTGGTAAATAGAAAAATGCAAATTGGTCCATTAAAGAACTATCAGTTTTTAAAGGAGTAATAGAAAACACTTGTACTGCCAATGATGGTATGATTCTTGTTGAAAACCATGTTGCTCCAACAAACAATACACTTGGTATAAATGTTAATCGTAACATCCATAAAAATGCAACTACTAACATTGCGATTGCTTCTTTAAGTCTAGTTAAAAACCAATCTTTGTAACCGTATTTTATAACCTTACTATTTGATGTTTCATGTGAAACATTATCCTTTTTCAAAAATTTAAATTTTTTTGACATATTTTATAAACCTCTTATTTTAATGTGTATCCAATTAAATTCATAATTTGTTGAGAACCTGTCATCTTATAACTTAAAGCCAAATCATAATCAACTGAACCACCATTATTACTTTTACTTGTCACATTAACAATTGCAAAATACTCATATACTTTTGACGATTCATCGATTGAAACAACATAAGATTTAATATTATTAAAAGTAATGTTGTAACCATTAACATCGATTTGATTATAGTTCTCACCATTAATAACTTCGTTCTCAATACTTGGCATAAATGTCTTCATGAATTCAGAATCCTCAGATAAACTGTATGTCTTCATCAAATCATTACGAACATCTATGTATTCTTTATAAGTTTTCCATGTGAATACTTTTTTCATTAAATTATTAACAGCTTCATCATCTTTTGTTACTCGTTCAGCATCCACGCCTGTAGCTTGTGATTTAACCTTAGATACAACAGTATTATTTTCAACTGATATCTTATCAATCCTATTCTTTAAATCAACAATCTGACGTTGTTGTTCCGACAGATGATTTGATTGATAAAGTTGAATACTTGATGTTACCAAAATAGACAACATTATAACAACAAATGATATTCCGCTTGGTAATACTCGTTTTAATTTATCATTCATAACAAAAATCCTTTCTAAGCATTTTGAGCTTGAAGACCAAACGATGTTATATTAACAGAAACATCTTCAAACAAATCTTTATCAGCGTTATAAACAGCTGTGACATAAGCGTACAGTTCACCATTTTCACCAACACATTGCCACATTACATTTTGTTTAACACTAGAAAAAGATGTTGTTGTGATAAACTTCCACGATGCCTTAGAAGATTTAGTACCTTCAATCTTAGGATACCAGTTTGTTGCACCTTGTGTATCACTACTAGCAAACAACAATTTCAAATTAGAAATACGAGTAGTATTTAATGCGTCAACAGATTGACCACCTGATGCTTCGACAGCCTTATAGTCTTCTGAACCTAATGGTTTATTCCATGTGTTTTGTAATTCCGTTACTTTATTACCTAAATTTGTAGCCGAATTCATATTTTGCTGAATTTCTTTAACAGACGTACCACTAGTTGCATTTTGTAATTCATTTAATTTACCATTCAAACTAGCTATTTCTGTATCAAATTCAGAACTCTTAGATGTGTATGATTGAGATGAAAAATATCCAAACCCAATCATTGATAAAACTGATACTGCCGCAACACTACAAGCTATTTTGTTAACCATTTTCATATCAACATTAAACTCACGTTTACGAAGTCTTGGATTTTTACCCATATTTTAACTCCATTCTTATTATTTATCTTTTATAATTGTATCACATTTTGTAATACATTTCAAGAGAAAATAAGCAAAAAGCGAGATTTCTCGCTTTTAACCTACTGATTTAGCTTTCGGACTAATCTTATAACCTAATGATTCAGGTGAGGTAAAAATTGAACCAACAGATTTATACTTAGCTTTTGTAATATACTGATATGACCATGTATAAGATTCACCATTAAGCTCACCAGAATAACCTGGAATATTTTGTTCAACAACTAAAATATCACCGTTTTCAAAAACATGGCTGACAACTTGCGTATGGTTATATGTTTTTGTAGATACCAAATCACCAGAAACAGGTTCTGTTCTTGATTCAACACCCATAAAAGCACACATTTGGTCAACCAATTCGTTACCATTTCCACTTAATCCAGAATTTCTACCTAAAGGGGTACCGTCTTTTTCCCATAAAACACCCATAAGAGCTGATGACAAAGCAGTACATTGGTCAGCATATCCAGCACTTATATAGTTTGCCGCACCAATATTCCAACCTGTAGATTCTCCATATTTCATACCTAAACTTCTAGGGTCAATAGCATATTGTTTCAATTCATCAGGTAGACTATCGTATCTCCATGATTGAGTAAATCCAGTTGCACCTGAGAATACACCACCTTTTGATTGCCATCCTGTACCACCATATTTAACACTAGATTTTTTATTATTACATTTATCTAATTTAGACTTTGTTTCACCAACAACTGTTTTTGACGCAAAGTTTATAGCATCTTTAACTTTATTAAAAATAGATAAAGCATAATTTGAATCAGAATTCATGTCCTTAATTTGAACATACCATGATTTTGCATATTGAACACGATTCTCAGCTTTAGCATGAGTACCATCACCTGGACTAAAACTTCCAGAAGCATATTCAACATAATTCAAAAAGTTAACAGCAGCTTCAGCTGGACTAGAGTTATCCTTAGTTTTAAAAACCTTTAATCTATCAGCATAAGGTCCAGATTCAGGTGTTAATAAAGCAATCAACTGTGTGTCCAATGACCACATGTCATAACCATTTTTATTAGACCATTCCCATAATGATTTATTACTTCCACCAGTCCATTGTATTAATCCAACACCCATATAGTGTTGTCCATCAACCAAATAACCAGATTCATCTAAACCACCACCGTAAAGACCAACAAATGAACCCCAACTACCAAATAAATTCTCAACAGTTGAACCATCTTTATTAGCCTTATCATAATCAGACTGATTAGCACGAGGCATTGCTTCAATTGTTCGAGGATTAATACTTGATTCTTGTTGCATATTAGCAACAGCACCTGCGATTTCATAGTCTGATAATCCAGCTTTTTTCAAAACTGAATAAATCTTTTTAACATTTTCCTTTTGTTGCTCATCACTAAAACCAGCAGCATCTGACTCATCCTTATCTTTAGCACTATTAGATTTAGATTTCTCATCTTTACAATCAGAAGTTTGAACAAGTCGTTCATCAAAACCTAAATTGTTCAAACTAACCAATGCAGCTCCCGAAACTCCAATTACAGCTAGAGTTAAAACAGACGCACCAACTAAAGTCACTCCCGCAACTTTCTTTGACATCCCCATATCCATGAGTTTATTCATCCCAAATCCTACAACTGATTTACCACCTTTTGTCAATGGGTTACCAAACGCCAATTTTTTGATAGCACTTGATGTCTTTTCTAAAAATGTTTTAGATTCACTTTCAGTATCGATATCAGACCCAATATCACCAATCATATCCGAATTAGAATTTGATTCCGATTTACCTTTTCCTTGACTTGAATTTTGTCCAGAAACACTACCAGATTTACCTGATGAATCTTTACCACCAGATGTTTCATTAACATCTTGTATATCATGAGCTTTATTATTTTTCTCAGGGCTAGGTTTATTATCAGCTTTTACATCTTTATTATTAGATGCTGATTGACCACTATTATTAGTCTTTAAATCATCACTCATATTAAATCCTTTCTATAATAAGATTATTCGTTATTCTATAATATCATAAATTACGAAAAAGAGCAAATAATCAAAATAAAAAAGGTCAAATGACCTTTTTAATATATAAAGAAATGTTCATCAGAAACAGAATCCACATTAGACGTTGCTGCTTCTAAATCAATATCCAAGGATACCAAATTTCTCAAATCTTTAGTTTGATATTGATACTTCAATGCCATATATTCTGACACTAATGTAACGTAATTCTGAACTTGCTTATTCATATCATTTACAGCAGAATTATCCAATCCTAAATCATTAACAAACTTATTCAGTGATGAACCATCACTCATAACCCATTCAACTTCGTAACTTCTCTTATCAGTAGAGGTTGCTAAATCATTTTTCAACTTAACTAACCATCTAGCTAAACTCAAATTATCTGGGTTTATTGTTTTATTGTTAATACTCTTGAAGTATCCATCTTCTGGTTTAATACCATGCCAGTTAAAGTTTAATCCACCTTTATAAACAAAATCAGTTGACATCATAATGTCATCACCTGAACCACTATACGAATCAGATTTGATTTCTTTAGGTAAATCAGGAACCACTAAACCAACACCATCAATTGAAATTGTTTTCAAACGACTTTGCATTTCATCAATTTGCAACTTCAATTTAGACATCTTAGTTAAATCATCAACAAGAACTTTTCTTTGTTCCGCATCAGATTTAGCTCCAACAGCTTCAATATACAAATCTTGAACTGACAAATCATCTTTATCCAAAGCATTAAGATTTACAGCTTGTGTTGCTCCTAAATTGAAATACACATCCATTTGGTCATGTTCCGCATAAGACGTACCTTCAACTTCTTTAGCAATTTTAGAATTGTCAACAGAAACCAATTCTTTCTCTAATCTAATTGTAGATTTAAAAATCTGAGAATCGAAACCTGCATTATTAATAAAATACAATCCTATGTATCCAGATGAACCAAATACATATATAGAACCTGTTGGAGTTGATTTAACACGTTCTTGTTTTTTCTTAGTATTAACAGCTGTTGTGAAAACTTTATAATCATTAGCGTTACTTGATATCTTAGAAGCATCGTTCATCTTAATCAAAACCATACCCCTTGTTTTATCTTTATTAACGAATACACCTTCCACGGTACCCGATTGACCTGTACGTGATAAAGTCGATGTTTTAGTATACACAGCGTTTTCAGATAACTTTTGACTATCCAATCCAAATTTATTATACACAGAAACAAATGTCATAACCGTTAATGGTAAAGCCACTAGGAAAAAACTAAACATAAATCGTTCAATCTTCATGTGTCTATTAAAAATATTCAGCTTTGAGAATAAACCCATTATAAAACCTACTTTCACTTTTGTAATAAATCAATTATAACAAAAATTAGAAAAAAAAACAATCAGCTAAATGCCAATTGTTTTAAAAATTATTAAAATAGATAGTTAAGTTGCTCAATGAGTAATCCAACACCTTGACCACCAAATTCATTAGCAGTATCGCTCAAACCTTGACCAATACTGTTTGCAAGAGTCCATCCACCAACCATGAAGGCAGCTCCGAACACAGCACCAGCAATCAAGACTACTGGTCCTACACGAACTTCTTGAGATTGGAAGATATATTTACGGAAAGCTTGCACAATAGACCAAACTAATGCAGCCGCACCCACAAGCATAAGGATATAACCACCATACTTCTGAACAGCTTTGATTGCATTTTGGAAGAATGAATCCAATGACCAACCAGATTTACCAGTTGCAAACAACGGCATAGCTTCAATATAAGCCTTTTCCATTAAATTTTGAAACATCAGAGTGTCCCCTTTCTATTATCTTTAAATGTTTTCATCTAATAATATCATATTCTTGAAAATTATGCAACTAAAATTTTCAAAAAAATATAGGTTCAAAAGAACCTATATTTAATCATTAACTTGGACGTTTAGTACGTCTAATTCTAGCGTCACTTCTCTCACGTTGTTGTCTTGAACGTTCTTCAAGACTATTTCCAGTAGGACGAGTTACTGGTTGTGCATTATTCTGTGGAGTAGCCTGATTATAATAATAATCATTCATTGCAGGTTGAGTGCGTCCCGCAGAAGATGTAACCGTTGCATTCACGGTTCTAGCAACCTCACGTTTCAAGTGACCACCGTCTTTTCTTGCATCCATAGCAGCTCTAGCTACCTTACCAGCAGATGAGTTAGCAAATTTTTGAGCTTGTCGATAACCTTGTTGACCTTTACTTATAACAGATTTAACAGTATCCATCTTAGGACTTGAAGCAATAGGTGTCACGTTATTAACTCTAGAAGCAGATTGTTGACCACTTCCTTGACGAGATGAATTTGAACCTAATGGTTTAGAATCAGGACGTGAAGCATCACGTCTAGCAACCGTTTGACGACTACCTGAAGCGTTTGTAGGTTTAGAAGCACTACCAGTTACAGGCTTAGAATTAGTTCCCTTAGAATTAGTTCCACTTGCAGGTTTAGGGTTAGCGCTATTACTTGATTTAACTAATTCTTTAGAACCCTTAGAATCAGGGTTTGAAACAGAACTCTTACTATAAGAGCTTTGTGAAGAATTAACATTACCATATGAATTTGCAGTTGCAGTTGATGATGAAGCAACGTTTGTCATTTCAGACGAAGCTGTATTTATAGCACCATCAGTTGAACTTTCAGCCACTCCTTTGGCACCTTCAACCATTTGTGATGAACCTTCTTTAATCTTACCAGCTCCACTGAGTGTTTGTTTAGCACCCTTAACAGCCTGCATAGCACCCGTTACATCACCTGCCATAGCACGAGATGAACCAGCAACAACGTCAGATGAACCTTTAGCCACATCAGAAGCTCCTTCAGCAGTTTTGCTTGCACCTTCAGCCATACTTTTAGCATTTTCACCGCTAGATACTGAATGTTCACCACTAGATACTGAGCTTTGAGTTTCAGATGAAGCATTAACATTTTGTCCGATATAAGATTGAGATTTACCGTCAGAACCAACAAGAGCGCCAGCACCTGCACTAACAGCCGCACCAACACCTGACATAACATCTCCATTAGCACTAACATCACCAGTTGAACTCATATTCGCAACTGAACTTAAATCACTCATTGGACTCACATTACTATCCGAACTCAATACACTATCTGATAATGATGATGCACTAGTACTTGAACTTACATCACCACCGATAGATGTTACAGAACTTACACCTGTTACATCTCCATCCATTAGGCTTGACGCAGAGTCAGAACCACCGCTAACAGCACTAGATATAGCTCCAACATTACCCATAACATCAGATTCAGAATCAGCACCCATTATACCAGATTGTCCAATTTCACCGCCCATTGCAGAAATACCACTAATACCACTAATGCCAGTGACACCAGTAATACCAGAAGAATCACGGTTCAATTTACCATCAGCTCCTAATTGCGAACCAACATTTTCAGTTTCTCGACTAGCAACTTTAGCGTCAGGACCAACACCTGCACCACCAAACGGTCCATTAGGTCCATCTGGTCCACCATTTGGTCCATTTGGATTGTTAGGGTCATCTGGATTAACATCACCTTGTCCAGTCAAATCTCCTAAACCATCGATGTTTGATTGAGCAGCACCCAATAGAGCACCACCTGTTGCTGATGCAACCTTACCAATCATACCACCAGATTGAGGATTAACACCTTTAGGAGCGTCTCCTGGCACATTACCTTCACCATAGAACAATCTGTTAATCAAATCAGTAAATGTTGTATCCATAACATTAAGAATCGGTTTACGAATTCTTAATAAAACAATTGTAGCCCAAATCAATATGATTGAAGATAAGATTAAACCTACAACAACTAAAATGAAATCGACACCTGTCATATCCCATGTTTTAGTTGCAAACAATAATGTTTCACCAGCGGCATCATTCTTACTTCCAAGACCCGTGGACACTATTGCTCCCTCGACAATTGATGGAATACCAATATACAATGTTTTAATAATTTCATAGATTACAAGTGTACCCAATGTTTCAGCAATAAGCATAATTGTTCCAGCTATAGCCTGAACCATACCTTTTTGGAAACCAACTGTTCCCAAGAAAATTGAACTAATAAGTGAAACATAACGTTTAAGAGCACCTATAACCATACCAAATGCATAACCCATTGCCAAAATAGCAAGACCTGCTAACATAGCTATTGAGTTTGTAAATATTAACGTCTTATGAACCATACCCGCACCAACTTGGTTAACTGTCGCATGGGATTCACGAGAGAAATTAGACGCTAACATTTTTGTAGAATAAACACTTAATTTGTTTGATGAAAACTTAGTGTTTAAGTAGTTATACATTTCAAGATAACTCATAGTAGCATCTTGATTACTAAATAAGGCTCTACCATCATTACCGATAGCAGAATTAGATTTCAAGCTTAAATATTTAGTAGCATTACCTTTACTATCATATTGTTCAACAATAGTGATACCACCATCACCCAAGTCAGCATATCCTTTATCTAAGAATAAGTTAGGTGAAGCACCAAAAGTAATCTCTTTCTTATCTTTATCTTTCTTCCAAAAAGCCCACCATTCACCACTAACCGTAACACCATCTAGTGTTTCACCAGTAACATTAGGATTGACATATCCCAAATACTGATAACCTTCACGACTAGTTAACTCAAGAGCTGATGTTGATAATTTATCAGTCCACTCTTTACCATCACTTCCTTCAGCTTTTTCTAACAAATATGATTTGACCTTAGTTTCCCATGTACCTGGACTATAAGTTTCACCAGACATGTAACGCCACAACAAAGCACTTATATTCACAGCATTCTGACCCGTATCAGTTGCTTCTTTGTTATAATTCCAACTATCAGCATCTGTTGCGTTACTTGCATCTCTAGCTGCACCATAGTTCAAAGCATTAATTGCTAAAGCAGTTTGGCGAACAGCAGCTTTAGATTCAGAACTAGAATCACCTGCTTCTTTATCCCAAACAACCACTGCTGAACTTGGTAAATACATACGGTTATTTTCAATCCATTTTTGATTATCAACATAAGTTGATAAAATAACAGAATCTGCTGAGAAACTACTTGAACCGAATCCTTTACCAAAAGCATCTGCCATACTGTCTAAACCAGCTGTATAAGCAGTTCCTAACAACGGTACACCAACTGTTAAGAAGAAGAAATAAATAACAGCATATCTAAATTTATGTTTTCGTCTTTGGTCAAGCTGTGGACTTTGTTTACCGTTTCCACTAAAGATAAACATAAATATCAATGATGAAATAACAACTGGTACCATAATCAACCAACCAAAGTTAGCAAAAACTTTATAAGTTGTTGATACAACATTTGTTAATCCTGATAATGGACCAGTTGAACCTGGACGCCAAATATAACTAAATCCATTTGCAAACCACTTGAATGGATTTGTAGCTTTCAAAATTGCAACAGCTACTAAGAAAAACTTTTCAATAAACGATACAATTATGTATGATATCCACATTGTAGCTCCAGCTAAAAGACGAACTGGATGGAAACCTAATAAACCGTTACCCATAACTGAATCAATACCTAATGATTGCAATGATGCTCCATAATAGGCGTAACTTTGCAATGAATTATATGAATCGCCCGTTCTCAATGATTCAAATGAATAATCAGTTGTAGTTGATGATGTTAAACTTGACAAGAATCCCATGATTCCACCGTCAACAACATTTTTATCAGGGAACCCTAATAAGGAACCACCACCACCAACTTTACCACCATTATCGCCTGTCTTAACAAGCCATGTCATGGTTGCATAATCCCAACCTTCTTTATCACCTTTGGCACCCTCAACGGCTGCTTTTGTAAGCAAAGCTTTAGCTTTATAATCTCCACCACCTGGTTTCAGAGTTTTATAACCACTAGGTGACGTTGCAGCATTGTAGTAAGCAGACAACCAAGCTGACATGTCATACATACTATATGATAATTCAGCCTTTTCATTTTTATCTTCAGCTTTAACACCTTCGATACTAATTCCTGAACTTAAAGGTTGTACAACAGCGTTATAAGTAAAGTTTATACCAATAACAAGACCAACTAATGCTAAGAATCCAACTAAAAAGATTTTAGAATCATTCCAAACTTGCCTTAAATGTTTATTAACATTCATTTTAGTCACCCCCTCTCACAGATAATTTAGGGTCAAAGCCAAAGACAATATTATCCGTTCCACGACGCACATAAAATCTATCAGATTGTTTTGACGTAACTAAATTAACTAATGTTTCAGGCACAGTTTGTTTCAGAATTTCAATATATCTATCGAATACTGATTTACTCATATAGCCAAGAGCTGTATAATCAGCACTATCGAATTTATTGAATGAACGTTCGTCTAACATTTTTTCAACATTATTATATATATAAGCGATACGACCACCACGAGCAATAATCCCGTCAACGACCTCACCCATATATTCACGAACACTATCCGATATAAATTCTACACCATGTATGACTAATAAATCACCGTCTTGAATTCTTCTTGTTGCAAAATCTAACACATTGACTAATTGAGCCATTGCTAAACCAACACCACGGTCTCTCAAGCTTGAGAAATCATAAATAACTCGTTTTGAATATTCAGCATTATCAATTACATCATTTGTATAGACATCAAATAAGTCACCATCTGTATTCAATAAAGATTCAAATGTACTTTTAATCAAGTTAACAGCTTTCAAATCGTTAGGGTCTCGACGGTCACCTTTTTCCAACTCAGCCTTATGCATACGTTCAAGTGTTTGCACCATTGATGATAATCTAGGGTAAGATTTATGAGGCAAACCTAAGATACGCAAGTCATCACGATGTTCTTTCGCATTTCGAACCCACATTTGTTCCATAACATAATACTCGTTGATAACCCTTGACATATAACCATCAACAATTTCTTGTTCTGAACTTTTTCTCAATTGTTTCAACATTAATGTTAATTTCTTAACGTGACTTGAGAATGCAGTCAATTCATCTGGAGCTGTACCTGTTTCATAATCAATAGAACCAAAAACTTCTAACGGGTTAACATCACCAGAATTCATATTAATTTTAGATGTCAATGGAGATAAGTCAATAAATGAACCATCTTGTCGTTTCATACCAACATTTTCTAAATCGACACCGTTTAAAACCAAATGGATTACACGATTATTATTCATAATTGTGGCATTACTAAGTTTCAAAGCCCACATATCAGACATAAATTGTTTGTTTAGTCTTTTTAATTTCTTATCACCTGCGATAACAATATGGCTGCTAAAATCATCAATGTCCATAAGAACACCTGAGTTGTTAACATCACCTTCCATACTACCTAAGTATGAACCTGTTGGGTCAGACAAACCTTGAGTGACAAGATTATAGTTACCTGCTAACTCGGTAGACGTCATATAGAAACCTTTACCATTTTTCAAAACATTTGGAGCCAATAATGTTCCTAACTCACGTCTTTGTAGACCCTCATAGGGTTCAATTTTTAACGTTGCGAACTTATTAGAGTACCAACGCATGACCGCTGCTTCAGCCTTTTCTAAAGAATCAAGAGTGTTAGCCTTAATCATTAATCTAAAATGAATATTTAGATATGAAGCTCCATCCATCAATTCTTTAGCTATAATATCAATATCAGTTGATTTATGCTCAGCTTCATGTTTAGCTTTTCTATCGGTACTTTTCTTAGTTTCATTTTCATTAAAACTCGTAACGTTATCAGCAGTTTGCTGATGGTCTTCAATCCAAGCATCAGTCATTCTATCCACAGATTTCAACAAAACAATTGTTACATCTTGTTGTACACCTTGAGGTATTAAGTTAATACCCCAAAAAATTGGTAATGGTTTTTTACTAGAACCTTTATTAACAAAAGTCACAATTTTAGCATATTTATCATCAATTTCAAAATAATCACTATGGAAACAATAACCTTCTTTTGGGCGAATATCATCTAATAATTTATTATCCTTAAATTTACCCTCAAACTGAATTACTGGTTCGTCATCTTCATTTCTCAAACGCTTTTTAAAACTTTGCCATTTAGACTCTTGTTTTACATCTTCTGTTTGAGAAGTTTCTGAAATGTCAATTAAATCATTTGAAGTATCAACTTCTTTTAATTTTGATTTAGGCTTTTTCTTTGCCATTTCAATCCATCCTTTCAGTCGTAATAATTTGATTATACCATAAAATACAATATAAAACAACACTTAATCGTTAAAAATAAAAAGACGACAACTGTCGCCTTTTAGCTAAATATAATTTTAGATACACGTACAACATCATCATAATATTGAGTTCTTGCTGTACGAACAACCAATCCATTATTTTCTATTTCACCTTTAATAATTGTCTTTAAAGCAACTAATGACTCTTTATCACTAGTTCTTAACAACCAATATTGATGAATACTTCTATAATTAACAGCGATATCATTAGCCAAAACATCAATCTCAGCATCCATCATATCACCAATCAAATTCTTAATATCATCAGGTGAATCGCTTTTTGAAACCTTATCCCATCGATGTTGATAGTTACCTAATTGTAAATCAACCTTCTGACCCTCTTTGATTGTGATTTCAGTGATATACATACCCACATCAACTTTACGCCAAAACGCATCATTCGCATCCAATATATCATTTTTATCTTCATCGAAGACAAGAATTGAACCAGTACCACTAACGGCTAATAATGTTCCATAATCACCATTTTTATAGCGAATATCTCCGTTATCATCATCCACACTTGCGATACCATATAATCGATAAAAAGCATCAACACTACTATTACGAGTTGTAGATAACACACGCATTCTTTTTGGCAAATAATCAGTTATCGCAAAAAGATTTTTATAAGAAAGTTCACCAGTTTTTGTTGTATTAATTAATCTACTAACAAATAAAAATACTAATAGAATATATACAATATTAAAAATTGCACTATTACCATTAAACATTCCTAGCTTCCAACAAACACCCACTAAGGCACCAGTTCCTACATAAGCAACAATAGTTTTCAAACTTATTAGTCCAATTGGTGAATTTGGATTATTAGATATACTAATAACTCTATCCAAATGTGTTTGGTCCAATGACGCTGGAATCTTATATCCTTGTTTAGCCATTAAAACACCTCTATTTAAATTTATATAAATATAGTATACCAAAAAAACTCTAACAAAACAAGTTAGAGTTTCAACTAAATCTAATTAAAACTTGGAACGATTTTCTTGCCACCATTACCATCGTCTTCTAATTTCAAATTAGCATTATAGAAATTACCAGTTTTTTGTGATTTCAATTTTTCAACATAAACTGTTTCACCTGCATTTAATTTAGCTTTTTCATCAGCTGTAAAGTCATGTCCGCCCCAAGAGTTAGGACATTCTTTTTTAGGTGCGAAACCAAGGTTTTCAAAACCTACATATTCAACAACACCTTTATCACCATTAAATGTTTGTTTAGACAATTTACCTAAAACAGTATAAGGATTTTTTGTTTTTGCAGAAACACGTGTTACTTCAATTGTTTTACCAGCTTTTAAATCTTCCCATTCTTGGTCAGTGAAACGTTCACCACCCCATTCACGAGACACATTCCATTCTTGTCCATCAAACACCAACACTTCTTTTTCTTTTTTATCAGCCATATCATTAACCTCAATATTTAAATTCTTTCTCATTTTTTCTGAGTTTTCACTCATTGTTTTTAAATCTTGCTTAACAAAATATTCAATTTCATCAAGACATTTTTCCATACTAAGCAATCCTGCTTTTACAGCAGTCATTTCAGCGTATACAAGCTCTGTAAGTTCTAAAGAACCAATATATGTATTTGGTAACAACTCGTAAGACATTTGTCCTTGAGTTGTCAATTGCAACTTACCTTTAACTGATTTAATCATAGGATGTGTTACAATTTTACCTTTAGCTTTTTTAGCTTTTGTTAAATCTGAATAAGTAGACGCTTGAGTTGCACCAGTACCAATACCAGATGTTTCAACTTTATGTCCATGTTCATTCAACATTTTTAAAATTTCTTCAGTTCGCTTCACAATAGCTTCTTTTTTCTCACCAGTATTCGCTTTAGAACCTTTAGCTAACTGCGTCATCAACCACTTCATAGTAGGTTGAGCTGGTTTTGGTGGAAAGCCCTCATGTATAAATGGGTCTGCTGTTCGACCAAAAGATTTAACATCTTCCACTTCTTCATCAATAGACACATCACTATAAATTGATTTCCATCCCATTCGTTTAGGAACAGATATACTAGACGTGTAATCAGGATACTCAGCTAAATTTGCTTTTTGTTGCTCATACTCATAATCTTCAGCTAGTGTAGCTAAATAGTTACGAGACAACAACACATAAATATCAATAGCACTTGGTCCAAATTGCGATAATTCTTGCAAATTATTTGGTACATTTTTACCTGGTCGGTTAGCACCGTGGACACCACCCTCTTTAACGTGCGTTTTACGAGGTTTTCTATGCGTCAACTCTTTAGGATTAACACCAACTAGACCTGCAATTTTATCAATTAAAGGTAACATTTGATTGAATTGGTCTGGTGTTACAAACTTGTCCTCTGTTCTCGGATACGAACAATAGCCCCCCTCATAAAGTTTTTGATAGGTTTTTAACACCTCATCAGTTTTATAACCTTTTGTTTCTAAGGCTGATGATAAAAATGACAAACTCAGCAATGCTGGTGGCGTAGTCTTCTTAATCTGTGTTCCAACTATTTGAACAGTTCCTGTTTTAAAATCCTTGATTGGAACATCACTTGATTTTGGATACTGTTCGACATCAGTTTTAGTAAACACATTACCATTTGCATCTTTAAACTTAACTTGATAAGATGGCACTTTTTTATAAGCCTTGATTTCAGCTAATCTATCACCAATAATACGAATGATAGCAGATTTTAAACGACCTTGAGGTAAATTAGTGCGTCCATCACCCAAGTTTCTTGTAATTCGAGAGAATTGCATTGACATAAAATCCCAACGTTGTCTAAACGCACCCATTTTCCATTCTGGGTCTTGCTTCATTGGTTTCAATGTGACACGGTTATCAAAAGCTTTTAATGTTTGGTCTTTATCAGTTTCATCAGAGAAGTAAGCTCTTGTTATTTTCTTATGAGAAAAACCAAGTTTATCAATTGGTTCCCAACCCAATACTTGACCTTCACCTGTAGGGTCAACGTCAGTCATAATACAGATTTCATCACATTGAGAAAATACAGATTTCAAATTCTTCAATACATCTTTTACGTCTGAACGAGGAACCAATTTATCCCAATCAAAATCATTTGCATTCCATGGTAAGTTTTTCAAATCCCATGATTTATATTTATCCGTTTTATTAGATGGAACCATCTTAGTGATATCTTTTGTATCATACTGATACAAATGTCCCAATGCATGAACAATAATTATAGTGTCACCATTGCGAGTTGTGCGGAAACCACTCGCACCAAAGTTCTTAGCAATATTTCTCGCTTGAGATGGTTTTTCATTTAGAATCGCAATCGTAGCCAATATTAATTACCATCACTTTCTACTTCATTTGTTGAACTTTCATCATCAGATTGTTTACTTTCTAAATAAACACCTAACCATTCAGAAAAAGCTTCAACCTCATCAACATCATTATCAAGCTTAGACATAACAAGTTTACCAACTTTTATAAAGAATTGATTTTCACGTTCTTTTTGCTTGTTTTTCAATTCTTCAATTTTATCATAATACGATTGAATAAGGTCTTGTTCCTTTTTCAAAGTTGCTTTATTTAACTTAACCATTCAAAATCACCTTTATTTAAAGTAACCTTTCATTTTGTAATACATTTAGTATAACATAAAAAAGTCATTAATGCAAATAAAACTTTATTTAATCATTGATTTAGCAACTAAAAAGCCTAACTTAATTGTTAGGCTTATTTTTTAATACCATCTATTCCAATCAGAACCAAAATAATCTTTCAAATCTTGACTAGCTTCTTTAATTGGATATGAACTAACAAGTGAACCTCTCACAATTATACGTTGAGTTGCATATGTATCTGTACATGTAACTAATGTGATAATCTTATCACCTTCACTATCATGTATAACCCATCCATCTTCAGGATTGACATCGAAAACTTTATCTATTTTATAAACATAAATATTTTCAGAATCACGAGTATAAATAGATTGTCCTATTTGTGCACGATGTAAAGGTGTAAATAATATATTTTCATAACCCCATCCGTAAAATAGCGAATGACTTGCTAAAGCATAGTTACCATGACCCATACGCTGATTTTCTTTCATCGTACCAGCTCCAACCGTCAAACTAGCGTTATCCATACCTTTTAAAATCGGTAAGTTTACACCCAATTCAGGAATAGCTAATGCTCCAATTACAGGTAAATCTGTATAATGGTTATCACCCATTTCAGCTAAGACATCAGCTGACGTTAATGACCCAACATTACTTGGGTCAAATGATACATCAGCATCTTCATTAGCTTTCATTTGGTCAGGACTAGTATTATTCACATATTCTTGACCATAACCTTCTACAACTTTATTTGTAATAGACTGATGAAACATCAATCCTAAACCTATAATAAACATTAAAGTTACAAGTAACCCATAAATAAATTTCCTAATAGGTTTCTTTTTCTTACTAACACCCTCAGATGAATTTTTCGTCATCATTTCATTAGATTTTGGTCTCACACGAGGTTTTTTAGTCATCAATAACCACACTTTCTATTTTTAATCAACATCCCAATATTTGTCATCAACTTCATAACCATCGTAATCATCAGATTCAACATTCATTACAACATTATTATTTTTACGAACCTTATACATTACGACAGAAATAATCCCCAAACCAATACCAATTATAATCAATATAATTATTGTTTCTTTACCAATAGAAAATCCAACAGATGGAACAGCGTCTTTATTCTCAGAAACCCTAGCTTTTTTGAAGAACTCACCAATAACTAAAAGTCTATGCGAATTGATACCATATGGAGTACATGTAATCAAAGTTACATTAGCAGGGTCAGATTCATTAATTGGTTCTTGAGCATAATCTTCAGCTTCTTCAGGAGTAATAACAATCATTTGTTTAACTTTATAATGATATCCCATATCACCAATTTGAATAACAAATTCATCACCGATAGTTGTTTCGTCTAGACGAGTAAACAACATATCAGCCCCAGGCATACCATTATGTCCAGTTAACACCGATTTAGTACCTTCAGTATCCATAGGAAAGGCTGTATCACTCACATGACCAACTCCTTTGTCTAAAGTTGCATCATCAGTTCCATGATAAATTGGCAACCTAACATCTATTTTAGGAATTGTCAAGACACCAATCATACCATCATTCTTTTCAAAAATTTTATCATAATTCTTTAAGCTATTAACTGTCGAACTATTTCCTCGATTTCTTAGAAAATCTTGAATAACTCTATTATATTCTTCAGCTTTTGCTAAATCTTCATCAGCTGAGTCCACATTTGTTTCGACTTGACGTTCATAAGATTTAATCATAGTTCCTTGATTATGTTTCACATACATTCCATATCCAAGTAAACCTATCATGCTTATGATTGTAACAATAATAATTATAATCAGACGTTTATCACGTTTGCTCATACGTCAACCATTAAACCTTTCTAATACATATAGAATTATTATATCATAAAGAACAAAAAAAGAGAATGTTTTAGCACACTCTCTTTTTAATTATTATTATTAAGCTTCGGGCTCTTCTTTTTTCTTAGTAACAGCGTAAATTGAGAATCCTACGATACCAGCACCAACTGCCAATACAACAGCCATTGCTTGTCCACCTGTTACAGGAAGTTTATCCATAGTTTCATTCACAACTGTCAATTCAACAGAACCAGCATCTGAATCAGCTTTCAACTCAGATGAACCTGTCTTGAAGATTTGGTGATAGAATTCAGTCAAATCAGCATTACCTGACAATGATTGAAGACCTTTTTCAGTCGCACCATCACCTTTAAGATAATGGTCACGGTCATCATTCATTTTAGCATTGATAGTTACTTTAATTGGGTCTTTGATAGTTCTATAACCATCTGGTGCAGCGACCTCTTTAAGGTAGTAAGTACCTGAGTCAAGACCGACGATTGAGAAGTTACCTTCTGCGTCAGAAACAATATCTACACCTTGTACATTTTCAGCTGAATCTTTGTCAACTACAATATATTCATTCATATTCTTAGATTTAGAATCAGATTTAGAATTTGTTGCTGAAATTGAACCTGTATTTGCATCACCAGTAGTTGTTGCAGTGGTTGTTTCAGTAGTAGTTGTTGTTTCAGCTTGAGTAGTAGTTTCAGCCTGTGTAGTTGTCTCAGCTGGTTTTGTTGTTGATGCTTCAGCTTTAGTTGCTGAATCTTTCTTCTTAACAATAACTTCTTGAGTCATAGCTTCATCTGAATAGATACGGAATTTAGCTCCTTCAAGGGCAAGGTTATTTGTGTTTACTTTATTACCATTCAAACGGTAAGTAAAGGCAACTACTGTATCCCAAGGAGTTTTACCTTTAGGATTCTTACCTGGAGGTGTATTTGGTTTATTAAATCCTGTTCCAGTTGAATCTGGGTCGTTAGAGAAAATCAAACGAACATCATTTTCAAATCCTGGACGTCCAGTATCTTCAGCTGCCTTGTCATTCAAAATAGCTTCATATTCGACATGACCTTTAATATCTGAATAATCATTTTCATTATCAGCATTAAAGTTAGCAAATTCACGGTCTACGATAGCTTTCAAATCTTCAATTTCGATACCGAATGTTGATTTAGAATCTTCAAAACTATCAGCATATTTAGCTTCTTTTACATCAGCACTAACGTTTGAACCAATTGTTTGAAGGTTATACTCGTTATCTTTCAAAGTATAAGTCTTGTCACCCTTAGTCAAAGTCATCTTAATTTTAGATTTATCAGCTTTAAATGTCAAAGCTTGGTCCATACGGTCTTCAATAGCGAAGTAATATCCGTGATAACCATTCATATCAGGGATACGAATATCATTTGAATAAGGAACTGTTTGTCCGATTTGGAAGTCTGCTAAGTCGTTCCAACCATCTTTGTTCTTACCAATTTGGTCTCGATTATCATCTTCACGAATTTTCTTCGTGATTTCTGGATAATCAGATTTCAATGTAACTGTCGCTTCATTGTTAACAGTGTTTACAAGAACCAATGATGAAGCAAAATGAGTACCTTCTGATTGAGCTTTATGTCCGTCTGGAGTTGTAGCTTCTTCAGTTTTTTGTCCATCACCAACAGAGTCACCAGTTGAAACTTCATCAACTACGTAATAACCCCATGATAAACCTTTAACTTTAATAGCGTTATTTTCATCAGGACTTGTAACTTTTACAAGGTCACCTTCAATACCTTTAGCTTTAATTGCATTTTTCAAATCTTCAACAAAGTAACGGAAGTTTGAATAACGTCCTTCAACTTTTTGTTCAGCTTTAGCGCCAGAAACCTTATGAGTATTCAAAGATTGAATATAGTCAATTGCTACATATTCTGAAACATCACTTGCTTTTGCAATTTTGTTAGTAGTTTTATATTCATCTGAAAGCTTACCAAATACAACTTCTTGAACAACAGCTTTATACTTTTCATTAAAAGTATAGCTAACTGATTCGTTATTCTTAGAATTAGTTGCGTTAAACACCTTATAAAATACAAATTGTTTGTTTTTAATTGATTGGTTAGAACTTGAACCATTCAAAGTAATAACACCATCAGTTTGACCTGTACTATCTGGTTTAACAGTTACAGAACCGTTAGTTGCTTGATATGAATCTGCAAATGCAGATGTAGCGTTAAATACTGACGTAACAGTACCTAATACAGCAGGTCCCAAAAGAGTAACCCCAACAGCAACCTTTGTCATATTACGTTTAAAATTATTATTCATTACTAATACCTTTCTTAATTATATTATATATAATACTTCAAATAACAATAATCGTCAAGATAGAACCAGACATTATTAAACATCTGGTTCATATGACAATCAATCATTAAGCATTACGCTTTTTGATATAAAATACAGTAGACCCAATAACAACAACAAGCGCAGCTGACATTAATCCTAGACCTGTAAATGAACCTGTCACAGGAAGTTTTTGCCATGTGTTATTAACGAAATCAAATTCAATAGCCATTGTACCCTTTTCTTCATCAGCGTTAAATGATACACCGTCTTGAACAACACCTTCTTTAGTTAACTTCTTAACTTCAGATTCTTTAGTTGTTTCATTATTAGCATTAGTTTTATCTAATGTAATAGTTGAATAACTGATTGCGTAAGAATCTTTTGCAGGAATTGCTTCAGCTCTAAATTTAAGAGTTGAACGTTGAGCTGGAAGTTTATATCCATCTGGAGCTCCAACTTCTTCAACAGTATACCAATGACCAACAATAAGTTCTTCAAAGTTCAACTCACCTTTAGAGTCAGTTGTAATTTCTTTTTCATCAACTTTAGTTGTTCCATCTTCAGCATAATGAACAAGTTTAAATTTAGCACCCTCTAAACGAGCACCTTTTTCATTAGTTTTAACTAATTTAGCTTTAGCATTAAGAACTGAATCTTCAAATTGAACCAAAATGTCTTTACTTAACATTTCAGTAATGTTAATTGCACCATCATCTTCTGTTGGAGCAGATTTTGATGAAGCTTCGAGTTTAGTTGTACCTTCTTTTTGAGCAACAGTAATGTCAATTACTTGACCATTAGTTTTATACTTCTTAGCTCCAACTTCTCGAAGATTGTATTCACCAGCAATCACACCATCAAAGTGTAACTTACCTTCAGCGTCAGTTGATGCTTCAAATTTTTGACCAGTTGCTTTGTTTGTAAGTTCAAACGTAGCATCTTTAATCACAACTTTTTTAGCTTCTTCAGTTGGTAACCAATCACCTGATGATTTTTGTGTTTTAATCAAATGAAGTTCTAAATCATTATTCAAGAATGAAGCATCATCATATGACCATTCAGATACAAATTCAGCATTATCATTCTTAACAACAAAATCTTTAGCTGTAGAATCAAGTTTATAACCATTAGGAGCTTTTGTTTCGGTTACACGATAATCATAAGCACCCCACTCTTGAGATTTCTCATAAGCGGCAAACATCTTATTCATAGCATCTTCATTTGTTGTAGATACCATTTGTTGACGATTACGAACATCAATTTCACCTTTAGCATCAGTCTTATAAACAGCTTCCCACTTCTTAACAGGAGATTGTGTTCCTAATGAGAACGCATCATAAAACTCAACTTTAAACTCAGCATCAGCAAGAGTTGCTTGACCTTGAGCTGTATTAGAATTAGATTGAGCATCTTTCTTCTTAATAATTAATGAGCCATTCTTCTTAACATTTTCCATAGAAGTAAATACTTTAGTTTTAGTATATTCTTTTGTAGGAGTTGCAGTTGAATCAGTAGTAAATGTTTCGTTATCATTAGCACTACTCAAATCAACTTTATAAACCTTAGAATCTAATTCAAAACGTTGAAGTTTGTGACCATTTTTCTCAACCGTTGGAACAGAAGTTTCTTTTACGTAATAAACACCACGGTAAAGGTCATTAAATTGAGCTGAACCGTCTTTAGCAATAGTTGCAGTGACGTTTTTACCATTCTTAGTAACAGGTTTAGTAGCTTGTTCGTCAGTGAACAATCCATAAACAGCACCTTCACGAGAATACTGATTATCAAGACCAGCAAGACCTTTAATAGAATCTTCAGCAATTTCTTTATTAAATGTGAAGTTTACAACTTCAGGAGTATTTACGAATGTTGAAATAACAGCATCTTTTGTATCACCTGAAACATTCCATGTTACATATTTATTATTAGAATTCTTATCCTTACCAGAAACATAACCACGGTCAGCAGAACCATCAGCTACAACTTCTTTAGCATTATCTTTTATAGGATTACCATTTACATCCAATTCAAATCCATAATATGTACCAGCTTTAACTTCAAGAGTATTTGATTCACCATTAGGACCAATCAATAACTCACCAATTTTATTTGTTGCATTAGCATCTGAATACACACCAACTTTAATTCCACCTGGATTAAAATTAGGTTTACCTGAAACACCATTAGTTATATCAGAAAATTCTTTACGAACACGAATCATACCTTTTTTCTCAACAACAGGTTTAACTGGTGGAGTAGGTGGCGTCACTGGCGGTGTAGGCGGTGTAACAGGAGGAGTTGGAGGAGTTACAGGAGGAGTTGGAGGTGTAACTGGTGGAGTAGGTGGTTTTGGTTTTTCTTTCAATCTGAACATAGCTCCGTTTGCAACCTGACGTTGCTCACCACCTGGGGCATCATAAGTTCTGAACCCACCAGTATATTCAATCAAACCATCTTTTTCTAAATCACCATATGTACTAGAGAAAGGTGTGTATAGCTCTGTATTAATACCCTCACCATCTGATGTCGCATACCATTTAAACACATCTTGCAATTGTGCATCACTTGCATTAGCATCTTTAACGGTGACAAATGTGATGGTATACCAAATTAATAATTGAGTTGCTGTCCATTTAGCATCTTTAGATAATCGTCTTACATAATTAATATTACTAATAAATTTCTCACCGTAAGGCTTATCCTTAACATAATTCTTGATTTTAGCAATATCACTATCACTTGCTTTATAAATTAACCATGTGAAAAATGCAGCACGTTTAACAAAAAATGGTCCAGCCTCATTTGTATTATGCTCACCATCAGTTTTACCAATAGTTCTAACAGTAATACCATTACGAATAGCACCGTCACCCTCTGAATTATAACTTACGCCAGTTTCAGTTAAAACAGATGGTTCCAAACACCAAACAACCTGACCATCCATTGTCCATTCACCGAATTTATCTGAACGGTCATAATCACTCCATTGAATACCATTTGATTTTGTCCACTGACCCATTTTATAATAAACTAATTCACCATCAACATTTAATGTAGACGCACTTGCAACCATAGGTCCAGCCACAGAAGCAACAGCCATTAAACCAGCTAACATTTTTGAACTCTTAGTTAAAAAATTATTCTTATTCAATGATTCCCTCACTTTCTAGCTTGACACCATTATTATTGTTAACAGCATCTTTAGCTTTCTCATGCGCCACAGATTTAACATCTTCAATTTTCTTGTCATAATCAGCTGGTTTTTGAACATCACGATTAAACGTAATTTCATCCAACTCAACATTATAACCATAAGGTGGTGTTAAACCAGATTGTTCATAAAGACTATACAAATCAACAAATGCTTTCATCCCTATATTTGGGTTTTCAGCATCTGCACTAAGGAATTGATATCCGTTTTGAGTATATGCATATAAGTAATACGTCAATCGGTCAAGTTCTTCCTCACTTAATTTAGAACCGTCTTTTAAAGAAGATTCAATTTTAGCAGTGACGTCAGAAATAACAATTCCGTTTGTGATTTGTTTACTCTTAGCTTCAACCTGTTTCTCTTTTTCACTAGCAACACGTTGAGCTTCAACTCGTTGATTAGGTTCAATAATTGTTTTATATCCCCCAAACGCACCAGCCGAAAGCAAACCAACAGACAATAAGCTGACACCAACTTTTGTCCACTTACGATTCCAATTCATCATTAAAATCCAATCCTTTCTTAATTAAAATTTTATATTCATATATAGAATTTGACCTATATACTAACACCTAATTATAACTTAATATAAATCAAATGTCAACAAAAAACCCATTAGAAAAAAAGACACGATTTATACCGTGTCAATTTTTATTATTTTTCAACATCTTTTTTCAGCTTAAATTTATAAAACATTGTTCCAATTGAAGCCAAAATCATCATAACTCCAGCTACTGTCCATCCCAAAATGCTTTGTTGACCAGTAGATGGGAGTAATCCAACTTTCGTATTTTGTCTTGTGGACTGAGTTTCTGAACCTGATGTAGAACTATCAGATTGAGGTGATTGATTAGACTCACTAACTTTCTTAGACGTATCTAATGTATACACAATTTCATAAATATTTCCACCATATTTAATGATTAATCTTTCACCTTCTTTAGGTTCAGATTTTAAATCACCACTAAACTTATAATCATTATCAACATCTAGTGTTGCTAATTCAGTTCCATCAGCTTTTGAAATAACAACTTTAGCAAAATCACCATCTAATTTTTGGTCATCTTTTAGTTTAGATTTATCAATCATACCTTTAAATGAAACAGTTGAACCTGATTTAGAAAAAATCATATCTGTTAAAATTCCATCCGTTGATGTTTGACCTTTACTTTCAACAGTATCTGTTTCTGTTGAAGATGTAGTTGTGGTAGATGAATCTGATGTTGCGCTTACTTCTGAAGTAATTTGTTCAGAAGTAGTTGGATTTGAAACTGACGTTGTTACATCAGTCACATTACTTGATTCAGACGTTGTAGTTGTTGTAACAGTAGTTGAAGAATTTGTATCTACACTTGGTGCAAATTTTTCGTCCAATCGTTTTAGTTCAGATGTGTTTTTCAACGTATCAACTGTCTTAACAGTTGCTTTAATAACATAGTCACCTTTATCAAATGTTGATTCAACCTTAGTTAATGAATAACGTCCAGAATTTAAGACAATATTTTTATTGTTACCAATCAAAGATTCCATTCTAGATTTTTCGGAATCAAGAATTGATTTAACACTAACATCTGTTTTAACTCCTGATGTTTTAGCTAAGTCAACAAGTTTTTCTAAATTGGACAAGTCATAATTTAAAGATTCAACAGCTTCACCATTAACATTTACATACTCAATACGAGCATCTTTAACCACAGTTTTAGATTTAGAATCGGTGTTCGTATTATCTGAAGTATTATTTGAACCATTATCTAATTTATCCGTCTTTAATTCAACTTTTAAAGCATCAACTGCGGCTTGAGCCAATTTAAAAGATTTTTCAGTTGTAGTTAAACGGTTTTTAGCTTTATCATAAGCCGATTTAGCGTCATTATAAACATCACGTTCTTTTGAATTACTTAAACCGTTCAAAGCTTTTTCAGCAAAAATATAATCCATTTTAGCATCAACAAAATTTTTATATGCTGTATCCCGAGTATCAATAGCTTTAGTTAATCTATCGTTAACTGATTCAGAATTAGTTGTTTTAATAACAGATTCACCTTTAGCTAAAACAGAACCAATAGAACCGCCAGATGCAATAATAGGTGCACTAACTGTCAAAATTAAAGCTGATGACGTTACAAAACGTTTTGCAATAGATTTAGACATTTAATTATCCATCCTTTTCTCATTTTATTTTTAACAAATCAACATTAGCAAAAAACTTCAACTTTGTCAAGTTGAAGCTGTATTGTTATTTAATCTATCAATCGAAAAGTTAGCCAAAACCATTCCAAATCACTTTACCCACAATATTTTCACGAGGAAAAGCTCCTACTTCTCGACTATCCTTAGACACAATTCTATTATCACCAATCAAAAAATATCCTGTTAATGGAACTTCAACTCTAAAATTAGTAGGGTCATGATTTAACTCTTTTGTAATCAAATCTCTATCTTGAGTTGTAAAACCCAAGCTTAACAATGACTTAGTTTGTAAATCTGAATCATATGAGTATTCTTTTTCCAAACGATTTTCTTTCCAAGCATCCAGATACTGTTTGATATAAGGTTCATCCGTTTCATTACCGTTTACATATAAAACATCATTTTTATATTCGATTACATCGCCAGGCATACCAATTATTCGTTTTACAACAGAGTATGGCTTACCTTCAGAATCAAGTTCTTTAGCAACCACAACGTCAAATCTATTTAGATTAGCATACTTATTAACAATCAGATACGAGTTATCAGATAACGTTGGGTCCATAGAATGTCCATCAACTTTGTTTAATTGAAATACAGATGTTAATGTTAATAACACCCCAAAAATTAAAACAAACGGAGCGATAGCAAACATTAAATCTTTATAAAAATCAGTGTCTTTAATCTTAGACATTAATCTAGATTTCAAATCATTTGAACGTTTAAAATCTAAAACCACTAATTCAGAATCCAAATCCTTAGACGCCATAACATCTTCAATTTCTTTCTTTAACCGATTAACTCGCTCAGAAAGTTTTTGATTATCATTTCTCAAAATGGTCAAAGCTCTCAAACGCTTAACTTCATTATCAAAAACATTTTGATAATCGTCAGCGGTTGAGCATTTTTTCAAATCATTGATATACCCCATCTATTCACCCCTAACACGTTTATAATCTTTATACGATGATACTTTACTTCCCATCAAACCTTCCAAAACACTAAATGCGTCCATAGAATGATTCATAACAGATGATGTATCCAACAATTTCTTAACAGTCTCACGATTTTGGTCTTTAGGAATATTAGCTCTCTCCAATAATAAATGAACCAACATCATCTCAAGAACATCTGTTTTAGATGAGTTTTTTTCCAACTTCTTCTGAATATCTCTAACCCTAGATTGAACATCTAATTCAACAAGATTTGTATTCATAATTTCATTGTAAAAATCAATCTTCAATGTATTATCATCAAACAAGTCATTAATTGTTTCATCTTTCAAATACACATTCAAATGAACTAACCCTAACAAAATTAAAATGATAAACATATCAGACCTAGTTATTTGAAAACCATGTTCTCTATATATAGTAACATTATTATCCACCTCGGATAATAACATGGCTTCTTCATCAGATAAAACACCAGATGATAACAAATAACTCTTAGACACATCAGCAAATGTTTTATCAAACAAATTCAACAAACCTGTAGGTAATGTAAATTTTATTGTCTTAGGAGTTAAATCAATAACTTCATGTTTACCTGTTCTCTTGGATTTGACAATAGATTTTTTTACATTTGTTTTATTAACTACTGGTTTTTCAGTTTCAACAACCGTTTCAGTTTTTGTTTCAACTTTAGTATCACTTGTTTTAACAACAGGTTTAGCTACTTCTACTTGTTCAGTAGTAGAATCATCTTTAGATTCATTATTTGTAGAATCGTTTTGCTTATCGTTTGGTTCTGGAGTTTTAGTTTCGTTTTTCGGTTCGTCTTTTGATTCTTTTTCTGATTCAGTCTTATCGTTATCAGATTCAGTATCTGAACCGTTTAACAAAGTCTTAACTTCGTTAATATAATCCAAATACCTTTCATCACCACCATCAGTTTCAAATTTCGCAACCAATGATTTAATTCTATTTATATATAATTCAGGTCTAGGATTTGCATAATATTGATTCAAATTATCTTTAAAATTTGTACCAAAAATACCCGTATCACGATATTTCTTAAATATATCATGTAATTTATTCTTTAATTCTGTGTTATTCATCTCAACCTCTAATCATCATTATCCAAAAGATAATTATCACCTCTAGTCAAACTAATCAGACTTTGAAAACCACTAACAGTAACATCTTCTAAGTTACTAATATTAGACGATAATGAACCAATCAAATCAATTAATTGATTCAATCGTTGAATTTCAGCTGTTGGTAAATCATAATCACCATTAGCATGTCTAATCTTCAAAGCAATTGCTTCTCTAACAAAATCATTTTCAGATATACCAATCTTAGACGCCCAAAATCGAACAGTCTCATATTCAGCACTATCAAGTCTGACTGTCATTCGTTTTGTATCAGAACTCATACATAACCTTCCTATTCTTGTATTAATGCCTCAATTATAACACATTATCCAAAATTAATCAATAATTTGTATTACATAATGTTATACACTAAACATTCTTGAAAAATTTTCACCTAAACATTCGTTATACACGAACATTAGACACACTGTCTAAAAATTTG
>ERZ772909.68-NODE-68-length-84432-cov-10.095618_pt1 | contig 84432 bp, 102 predicted proteins | sample MGYA00511137_ERZ772909 | MGnify/ENA primary metagenome ERZ772909 (study PRJEB29015, sample SAMEA2738095) | human oral metagenome | biome: human oral; feature: human-associated habitat; material: saliva | place: China | collected 2270 ... | reverse complement strand
CCCTTGTGGCTCTAAGGCTCAACCTTGTCTAACTTTTTTTTTGAAAATTAGACAAGAAAATGTTAACGCTTACAACATGCTTCACGACAACAACTGCTTGTCTAATTTTTTGTCTAACTTTTTTTGAAAAACAAAATTTTTTAGACAAATTACTAAAATAAAAAAGTTTTTCACAAACTTTTTAAAGGAAAAATGTATAAAAAAATCCGATTTATTCAATCGGATAAAAATTTTTATTTTACTTAACGATGACGTTGCTCATGAACATGTCATCATGACCGTTGCGAACCATGTTTTCATTTAATATTGAGTGACTACTACTTTTAGACAATTCGTCTAGACGAGATTTATAAGATATCTTATCGTCAAACACTTGCACAATTTCTTGTCCAGATTTATCGTGCTTGTATTTTATCAGATACGTTTCATATTGGTTCGAATATTGATTCACATCTGTATAGCTTATAGTATAGTTTTCATTTGCAAAAACATTTGGTTGCAAAAATAGACCAAACATTGCAAACGTAGTGATGATATACACTTTTGATAATGTTTTTCGAATCATATATTTAACACCTTTCTTCTATAAAATATTATATCACAATTACTTAAAAATTACTAAACCCCAAAAAATCAACTTTTTTTTAATTTTTTTAACAAAAGTGTTGACAATCCAACACAAATGCGATATAATTAATACATAAATCAAAAGAAACCTTGATAATTCAACGTTTTTGATGATTTAAATAAAATAAAAACAAAGGAACATAATAATATGTCAAAAGAAACTGTAACTAAAAAAGAACTTGTAGAATTGCTTGCTGAAAAACACGACCTTACTAAGAAAAAAGCTAACGACATCGTAGCTGACTTCTCAGCATTCATCGTTGATAACGTAGCTGACGGTAGCAAAGTTCGTCTTCCATTCGGTAACTTCGAATCTCGTCGTCGTGAAGCACGTACAGGTCGCAACCCTCAAACTGGTGAAACAATTAAAATCCCAGCTTCAAACAAACCAGCATTCAAAGCAGGTAAAGCATTTAAAGAAGCAGTTAACAAATAATTGTTAGTGCACTAGAAATATAACTCAATGTAAGATAAAACTTAAAGGGGTAAGGAACGTCAATAATATTGGCGTTCTTTTTTTGTATATAAAAAATAGAACCATATTAAAATGATTCTATTTTCTACTAATTACAAAATAACCTATTCCAATAACAACACTTATATAAATCGCAATCATAATGTAACTAACTACATTTCCAGACATTAAAAGCTCATATATTTTCAAAACCCAACTAAATATAACCGACATTGAATTAAATAATATATGTCCCAAAATTGGAAAAATAATTCGATTGGTCTTATACATCAATAAACATAAAAGTAACCCTAATGGTAATACCACTATTTGGTGCATCATTGTACCATGGATAAAACCAAATAATACCGTTGATAACAAAATCAAACCTATATATTTTGACCATGACGGTGCAAAATCTTGTTTAAATAACAAACGTCCAAACAAAAGATATCTAAATACTAATTCTTCTGCTATCGGAGCAATAAACAAAATTAACAACAACGTCCAAATTAATGATGGCGAATCATTAAAGGACGAAGTGTAATTATTTGAATATAAATTATCCCCAATGTTTTTATACACCCATAAAAACACAAATTGTCCAAAGACCCATAATAAGAAAATTAACACATAACTAAAACCAATGTCTTGTGACGATTTATTCAAATCGTTATTAGATATATAACAGGAGTCTCTAAATTTAGAATCTAAATAAATAACCAATAATGTCCCAATAATTAGAACCAAATTACTAGCAATCGTTGCTATGATTGAACCAAACTTAGCTGTCATACCAAGCACTATAAAATATAACAAAATCATTGGAATAATAGTAAAACTAAAATAATGTTTTCTTAAAACAAAAACCATCACCTACCCCCTCAAATCAGCAACTTTTTGATTATACACTGTAATCAAATCTTTAGCTGTAATAGTAATTAAATCTAAATCAGATAGATTAGAAACATCACCTCGTAAACGACTATCTCTTGCAATTAGTAATCGTTCTAATAATGAACGAACACCACCTGCATTTTCATCAGAGCCAGCAAATGCAATAATCAATTCTTTAAATGCTTTTGATGTTATTAATTCATTTGACATTACAGAATTTGAATCCTTGAGCATTAATTTAAAAATATCAACAAATTCGTTATATGTATAGTTTTCAAATGTAATCCAATAAGGGAAACGTCGTTTCAACCCAGCATTACCTTTTTCAAATAACTCAAGCATATCATTCTCATAACCAGCCAAGATTATCACTAATTCATCACGATGGTCTTCAGCCTCTTTCAACAATTGTTGAACAGCTTTTGTTCCGAAATCATTTTCAGAAGAATCATCTAATAATGCATATGCTTCGTCAATAAACAAAACACCACCATAGGCTGATTCAGCAACCTTATGTGTTTGCTCAGCAGTTTGACCTTTATAACCCGCAATCAAATCACGAGCTGCTGAAACTTCAACAAATTTATTTTCAGGTAAAACTCCATTTTCATATAAAGCTTGACCTACGAGTCTAGCAAATTCTGTTTTACCAACACCTGGTGGTCCAACGAAAACCATATGTTTAGTTGATGAATTACCCTGAGATAAACCACGAGCAACCCTGATTTTATCCATCTGTGCTTGAGCAACAAAATTACTCAACTGTTGTTTAACCAAAGGTTGTCCAATCATCTCATTCAATCTATCGGTAGCCGTTGATGGTTTAACATCTAAATCGTTATTCAAAACAAACTCAGGATGTTCAAATACAGAAACATCTTGATATTGCATCTGATTATCAGATACATCAGCAGTATCAATGATTTGAACACCATCATATTCAAGTAATTCTGAATTAGCACCACTACTTATTTGAATACTAACATTATCGTCTATAATCCAACTATCACTCTTATCAACAATATTGTCTACTTGAAGAATTGAATCTTTCACACGCCAACGAACTGTATACGAAATATCACCCAACAACAATGTTTTAGTATGGTTCAAATAAATATGAGTTTTATTCGATAAACCATGTTCGTAAGTAACGTCACCTAATCGAACTATTGCTAATTCTTCGAAATGATTAGTTAAAATTAAAGTCTCAAGAGTTTTTAATTTATTATCAATTATCAAATGTCCGATATCAAAACCACCTGATAAAATACATTTACCATTAATAGTAAGGCTATTCAAATCAACTAAATCCACGTCATGATTAAAATTAGTTTGTTTCAACTTTAAATCACAGTTATCTGTTTCAAAAATATGACAAGCCATTCTAGTCTCAATAGGACTATCAAATTCAACATCACCAATCAACATTAAGTTTCTAACCGTTATGTATGCACCTTCAATATAAGAATTTTCAACAGTGAGCTGTTCACAATCAAAACCTTGACTAAATAATGCAACTTTTTGATTAGCTTTAGAAGATAATGTGATTTTAGAATTAACGATTGCTAATTGACCAACATAGTTCCTGTCCAATATAATAGGATAAACGTCTTCATTAGGTGAACTAATATTTCCGTTTAAAATCGTAACAGATGCATCACCTGTTAAGAATAACTGACAAACAAAATTCCCAATAAAAGTAACATCACGTCTTATAACCAAAGTCTTGTCGAATATTTGTTTGCTAAAAGCTTCAATAACAACGGGTTCACCCGTTGATTCTAACAACTTTTGAATTCCTGAAAAATCCCTAACGGGTTCTTTTAGTCGTCTAGGGTCTAGTTTAGAATATAATTTAATTTGCAAGTTTATCACATCCAATCCATGTTTTACATATATTATATCAAAACTAACATTAATAATCAATATTATCACATTTTCATTAGATAAAATCTATAAATAATGATATAATATTACCATCGGTAACACGGTTTAATTTCCGTATACTCGCGAGAAAGAGAATTAGTTATGAACAATAGAAAAAAAGCACTGAAATTAAAATCTAAACGAAACATAGTAACCCATGTGATTAGAAATTCACCAGAGGTAACATTTTTTAAAGTAAAATGTCACTATGTAAATATAACTGGTGATTTTGTATGTGAGGTAAGGTGTTTAATTAACAATCAAATGCTCCACATAAAAGGTATATTATACCCTGAAGAACTAGCCATTGATTGTATCAAAATTAAAACACCGTCTTATATGAAATCAAAAGAGTTTAATTGTGTAGAGTTAGGATTTACAAAAAAAGATACTCCTAACTTATGTAAATCAATTAGAAATTATGTCGATTTCATAGGTGACCAATTAGATACCAATAATAATACTTTTTCAGATTATAAATTAGAAAGCATTATTGGAATAAAAGATAAAGACTTAGAAAGAGAGACCTTTTATGAAGAAAACTAAAAATAAACAAAAAACAATTAGTCAATTAATTAACGAATTGTTAAAAACAGATATGTATCATCCACACTTGGTTGAAAATCTAAATAAACAATTAAATGAACAAATTCAACGTAAGATTTCCAACTCAAAAACAGATAAAAAGCAACACATCTATATTAAAATTCAAGACGTATCAAACAGATTGTCTATTTTAGCTCACGCTGCAATTTATCAATCCATGTTAACCAGAATGATGTCAAATAAACAATTTGAAATCATTCAGAAAGAACTAAAAGTATTGAAAAACCAACTACAACACTAAAAGGATATGTCATGCCAATTCAAATACCTACAAATAACTTCACAGAGATACCTAAACCAGATGGTTCTCTAGTAAGATTAGATAAAGATTTAACTATTATAACAGCAACAATTCTTGATTTAAAAAACCAAAACGACCAAAGAGATGGTATCCATACTTGGGTTAGAGGTGAATTATATAGACCAACACATATTCAATCCACTAACATGTATTTATCATCATATTTAACAAATCACAATATAAACTTTACATTAACAACCAAAATGAGATTTGAAGTTGGTAAAGAATATACATTCGTTGGTCATATTGAACAATATATTTTCAAAACAGGAGCTTATTCTCTAACACTAAAATCATCTACAGCCTTAACTAATGATTTTGACTACGATACTCTTGAAAAAATCCTAATTGATAAAAAAGTCAAATCTAAAGTCGTAAAAGAATTACTTCAAAAATATAAAGATTCATATTTCAAACCAGTAGATATCTTAATTGATATCAAACGTGGACGAAATTCTTACTATTTAGCAGATTATACAGACGCTGTTATCTCGTCTATCCAACACGCTATGGATACAGAATCTGATAATCTAGCTGAAGCAATTGTTAAAGCTGAACTCTTACCATATTTCAAAAACAATAATACATTTGCAAAACAAATGTATCAAATTTATGGTTTTGAGTCTTTGAATAAATTAAAAGAAAATCCATGGGCTCTAATCTTTGATATTTCACATCTAACATTAAACCATTGTGATGAAATTGCTAAAACTTTAGGATATGATATTGAAAACGACCCTCGTAGAATTAAAGTCATTGTTAAACTAGCTTTCAAGAAAGCTATTCAAAACTCAAATTACACATATATTCCTAACGATGATTTAATTAATCTTTACAATCAATATCTAACATCATATTTAACATATGATGAATTCGAACACATTTTATACAAAGAATTAAACTCAGAAATTGTTAAAACTAGAATTGGATATCAACCAAGCTATCTATTCTGGGGTGAACAAAACATTTTTAGAGGTTATAAGGAACTTTCTAAAAATAAGTACAATGTCTTATCAGATACTCATTTCAATAAGATTCGCAATGAAATTAAAGCAAAAAACCCTGATTTTGAATTTACTGAATTGCAAGAAAAAGCAATTCGTGATAGTGTAACTCAAGGTTTATTCATTTTGACAGGTGGACCTGGTACAGGAAAAACCACTACTTTGAGCAGTATCTTGAGAGCTCATGAACTTCACTTTGGATACAAAACAACCAAAACGAAGAAACCAATCATGCTTTTAGCTCCAACAGGTAAAGCTGCAACTAGAATGATGGACCAAACTGGTCGATATGCATCAACAATTCATAGACAATTTCTTTTAACTCATGAAGGTTCAAGAGATATCCATTATGTTCTTGACCAATTAGAAGAAAATGATACACGTCTTATTGTTATTGATGAAGCATCAATGCTTGATACAAATATTGCAGGTTCTATCTTCAATATTATTTTACAATCAAAACAACCTTTGAAATTAATTCTAGTTGGAGATGATGACCAACTACCATCCATTGGACCTGGACAAATTTTAACCGACCTACTCAATTATCATAATGGAGTTGTGAGATTAACTGAAGTTAAACGTCAAACTGGCGCATCTAACATTCCTGAATTTGCAAAAATGATTAGAGATGGAGCTTTTCCTGAAAAAGAATGGTTTAAAGATAAAGATGATATATATCTTATTGAACCTGAATCTGATGTTGATATGATTAAGAAATTAAGATTGATGTTAGCTCGCAGAAAACAAAATTATAACGATTTAGATGACTTCCAAATTTTAACACCTTATGTTAATCAATCACAACAAGCAAAGATTTCTGGTACCAAAAACTATGATACGTGTGATATGATTAATCAATACACACAAGAGTTTTTCAACCCACCATATTACGATGAATCAAAACCTAACGATGAATTATTAAAACAATTATTATTTGAAGAAAAAAATGATGGTAGTCGAGATAACAATATCAAACGTTTTGTAAATAATGGTGTAAAAATAAACGACGTCCGAAAAGAAGGTCGCTTATTTAGAGTCAACGATAGAGTTGTATGTAACACCAATATTAGTCAAAATATAGCTAATGGTTCAGTGGGAACATTAATCCAAATTGGTCGTCAAGGAAGTAATAATATCAAAGATTGGATTCTTCTTGTAAAATTCGACACATTTTCAGAGCCTATCGAGTTTGAATATGAAAATTGGTCATATTTAGACCCTGCTTACGCTATAACAATTCATAAATCCCAAGGTTCAGAATATCAAAATGTATTTTTAACCTTAACTAGACCATCACGATTAAACGATTCATTCTTAAACAGAAACATCATTTATACAGCTGTCACTAGAGCTAAAAACATGATTATTCTAATCGGAAATCATCAAAATTTTGCAACAGCTACGCTTAATAAACAACGTGAACGCAAAACAGGTTTAGCCGAAATGCTAAAATCTGGTAGAGAATTAAAAATAAAAACCACCTAATTAATAGGTGGTTTCTTTTAATTTTACCAAGTAGAAATCAACAACGTTTTAGAATCCAATTTACCATTCTCTAATCTACTTTGTAATTTATCCAATTTTTCAATATGTTTTTTATAAATATAAAAATTAGGTTTTGCTTCAAGCATTTTTTCAGATTCTGATTTCAAAAAAGCAATATCTGATTTATCAAATTCATAAAATTCATTTTGCTTAAATCTAAATTGTTTTTTATTACCATAAGATTTAACAATATAATACGCATTGTCAAAATCGATAGATTGAAGATTAGATTTTAACGCATTCAAAATATATTGATTACTATAAATGTTACCATTTAACCAATCATTGTAATGGTCATTGAGAGATTTTGAACCCAAAAAACGTTTCAAAATTTTCGTATCAACAACATAAATATTAATTTGAGAAAATGTGCCAAAATGGCGTTCATCATCCTTATTACGACGCTTCGTCATATAATATAAACCTCACTAAATCTTGTATTTTGTAATACATTAAGTATAACAAATTATAAAACAAATTGCAAATCCCCACAACAAAAAAAATCACAGAAAAACACAAAACCATTGATTTATCAACATTTTTGTGATATAATTAAAATTAGTAAAATTAAAGGAAACTAAAGTATGAAATTCAAAATTGAAGATATCATTGTAGATGATTATCAAACTGCATTTGAAATTATCAAAGATAAGATTAGACCAACCCTAAGTGATATTAACAAACATGAAATGATTTCAATCATTAAAGATTATCCATTTAAAAATCAGTTTTCAACTGATGGAATTACAATTATTATTGAATCCATTCAAAAAGAAAACCTAGATTCAGTCCAAGATAACACTACTGTTGCTACTATCACACTCACATTTCCTAGAGGAAAAATTGTGAAATATGAAATTATTAAAAATCCGTCAGATAAGAAGGTGAAAAAGAAATGATTATTTCAAATGATTACCTGAAATCATTGGCTGGTTTTAAAATTACATTATTAGAATCCAATTTAACTGAATTCAAATTATTGAAAACAAAACCTATTGGAAAAATTGTCGGTGTTACACCAGATAATCAACTAAAAGTATATTGGTACACGAAAAACCATCCAAATTACACAATTGATATTACAGAGGATAAGTTTATTATTTATGGTAATAAGACTGAAAAGAAACGTAGAAAACGTTCTAAAAAGAAACCTAAAGTTGAAGCTAACTAGTTTTGATTTGAAAGTTATTGCCATCATTGCAATGACAATTAACCACGTTGGATTTATATTCAGAGATATATACAATCCATTATGGTGGCAAATCACCTATTTAACAATTGGTAAAATCACATTTCCAATAATGGCTTATCTCTTAAATTTAGGATTTCAAAAAACAAAATCAAAAATAAAGTATATTGTAAGATTAGGGATATACGCATTAATATCTATCATTCCCTATCATTATACTATTGGCATCAATACTGACGCTAATATTTATCCACTAAATAATATACTATTTACTTTAATGATTGGTTTATCATTGATAACAATCTTGGATAAATTAAAACCGTCTAAACAGATGCAGATTTTGTTTTTAATAATTGCATCAGCGTTAACGTTCAATTCTGATTGGAACATAATCGGTGTCTTAATTATTTATTTCTTTTACAAAGATTCAAAAATTGAACCTAAGACATTAATAATTATATCTTCTACTACTGCAATTATGAATTTCATAGCAACATTAGATATCACAAGTTTTACTTACTTAGGAATAATGCTAAGTATTCCTATTTTAAAATCTACAAATGATGAACGTGGATATTCAAATAATCTAATCAAACATGGGTTTTATATCTACTATCCACTACACTTGAGTATTTTATACATATTACATTTACTAATAATTAGATAAGGAACAAAAATGTTAAAATTTAAAACTTTAAATTTAAAATTAAAAGTGATTTCAATTGGTGTATTAATACTAATTGGTAGTGTTGGTTATGAGGTTCACAACTGGACTAAATCCTATCAATCAATGGAACGTCAAACAATTCAAAATTTTGATACATTATGGTCAACTATTTGGGATGATAAAACAAAGACTTTTAATGATAAATTAGACCAAAACATGATTCAATCATTGGAACAATATGCTTCTACACCAACTTATGTGAAGAAATTAAAGTTAGCAAAATCTAGTGTCGGATTGAACATCATTGAAAATAATGTATCCACTTTAAATCAATTGTTATCAGCGTCAAATACCTATTATGAATTACAAGAAGACGATAATGACTTTAAAGAGCAAGAAGCTAAAAACAAAAGTCTTATTGAAAAAATAGAAACTTTAATTAAAACTATAAACGATAATAACTCATTATTAACTTACAACAATAAAGAGTTTTCATTATCAGATATAAACCCTGATGTCCAAAATTTATCCACCATATCAACAGATATCAAATGGAAAGACTTATCGTTTTATAATAAAAACATTGAAGATTTGAAGAAGTTATATGAACTTCAACAAAAAGAAAATCAAACTGAAGTTGAACAACAAACAATTATTGATTTAAAATCAAAACTTGATGAATTTGTTAAATCAGCAAAAGAATATGAAACAAACATTAAAAATAATTATATAACAATAAAAGATTTAAAAGAGATTTTAAATGCTTTAAATCAAACTTCTTCATCAATAAAAGATTCATATTTTGTAAACTTAAAAGGTTACGTTTCAGAATCGACATCTACATCATATAAAACACATTTATCGGATGAATTATTTAATCAAAATCAAGCATTAAACAAATTCAAAAACCAGTTATCACAAATTGAAATTGATGTACAATTCAAAGCTGATGTAACAACTGTTACAAATAAAAATGATGAAAAATCATCACAAATCTTGAAATTGAATTTGAATACATCATTATCAGATGAAAATGATGATGATTTAATTAATATCAATTCATTGAAAAACATAAAACTAGATTTGGTTCAAAACCAAACTATCAAGAAATTTAAAGCTGAACAAACCACTACTACTACTGAAGAAAACAGACAACCGTCAGCATCAAATAGAACTCAAAGGAGAAATTAATGTATAAAGAAAAAATACTTTATTATTTAAAAAACACAGCATACATTATATTATTACTAGTGATTCTAATTGGTGTAGCTGGCACTATATACGTTGGGGAATTTGTTAATAAAAATATATTATCTGTAAAAAGTATCAATCAGTTAGAGTTAACACAAAACCCTAATTCAGAGATTTATGCTGATGACGGAAAAACATTGATTTGGACAGATGCAGAATACTTACACTTCCCATCGACAAAGGAAAATACACCACAAATCATGATTGATTTGCTTTTAGCAACAGAAGACCACACTTTTTATGAAAACGAGGGTTATTCAGAAAAAGCGATTGCTTTAACCGTTTTGTCATCATTAAAAGATAAAATTTTGCACACAGATACAGCTCGTGGTGGTTCAACAATTACTCAACAATTGATAAAAAACATTAGATATATGAACAAAGATATATCCAATTATGATAGAAAAATTCAAGAAATTGCTTTAGCTAAAAAATTAACTGAAGAATTTTCAAAAGATGATATTCTTTACGCTTATTTAAACAAAGTAGGATTTCTAGAAAGTTCATACGGATTCAATTCAGCCATGTATTTACTATATGGCGAAGAAACAGCAACTGATAAAACAGACCCATCTTATATTGCAAAATACGCAACTATCGTTGGTATGTTAAAAAATCCAAGCTTATACAATCCAAGAACAAATCCTGACGAAACTGAATCGCGTCGTAATCAAGTTTTAGAAAATGCATTAACTAAAAACATTATTACACAAGAACAATATGACAAAGCTAAAGCCATTCCTGTAACTCAAGATTTAAAAGACCAAGGTTGGTTTACTCAACAAGTATATGAAACTGCATCATCTAATGGAGCTTATGTCAATTCCATTTTAAAACAATTAGAAGAATACGGATATAACATTAAAAATAAAGAACATCCAATTAAAGTAATCTCTAATTTAAATATTGAACAAAACGAATGGTTGCAAAACGAAGCCAAAAAAGATGAACATTATGCGAATGAACGCCAACAAGTTGCCATAACCGTTACAGAACCAAAAACTGGTAAAGTTTTAGCACAAGTTGGTTCTAGATATGGTTCATCACCATATGAATTAAATAGAGCCACACAAATAACACGTAGTTCAGGTTCAACTATTAAACCATTTTTAAGCTATGCTCCCTTAATTGAGTTTTCAGATGTAACAGAATCCACAATTTGGAATGCTAATACTACTACTTATGCAGGGACAAATGTTACAGTATATAACTATGGACATGTTATGTACGGTACAGCTACAACCCAAAGCGCTTTAAAATATTCCATGAACGTTCCTGCCGTAGATGCTTTGGCAAAACAAGAACCATGGATGAATCAAACCATCATGTCAAACCTCAAACTTGAAGACCACCAAATGAATGATAATGGTGATTTTGAAAAGTTGACAACCTTTAATGGTAGTCAAGCCTTGGGTATTCACGAATCATCAGCCGATTTTGCAGCAGCTTTTGCAAGCTTAGCAAATGACGGTGAAGTGACGAATAGCATGTATGTAAATACTGTAACTCAAGATGGTCAAACCGTAACGCTAGATAATAATACGCGTCAAGCAATGAGTCCTAGAACTGCATCAAAATTAACTAAAATGTTAGAAACCACAGTACAATCCAATGGTTCAGCAGGAACTGCACAGATTCCTGAATTCAAAGGATATGCTGTTAAAACAGGAACTGTTGGTTTTGATAACAATCAGGATTTATATTATGATAAAGAACATACTCAATATTATGGTAAAGCTGGTGACACTGGAGTCGATTTAATCGCATCAGACCAATGGATGAGTGGTTATACTAAATCTGTAGCAGTATCTATATGGACTGGATTTGATGACCAAGCAATTTATGGAGACTGGCTAACACCTGAAAATCAGGCACGCTCATCTCTATTTATAAATACAATGAAATACTTTAATAAAGATAAAGATACGTCACAATTTGATTTCAGCGATGCTCGAGTTGAATTAACAAAGAAAGAAAACATCAAAGTTTTACAACTTAATGATGAAAATAAAATCACATCTTTGTTAGATTCAAACTTGAAATTACCAACTATTATTAAAAATAAAGTTCAAGCAACACCTGAACAAAAACAATTTAAGACTGATTTTGACAATAATAAATTGGCGAATGATTATGAAAATATAAAACCATATTTTGACGCAAATAATGCGTTAGGATTTGGATTATATAAATCCAAAAAATCAGATTCTACAAAGTTTTATAGAATCGATGAATCTGGTAAATTATCTAATGAGTAGTATCACGTTGTTAACGTGACGAACTAAATGACAGAGAAAAATCGTTATCCTATGATAGCGATTTTTTTGCACATAAGATAATTAACAAAAGGAAAATAGAAAATGGATAAAACTAAAATTCAATTAGATAAAGATAAATTTTTAATCATTGAAGTTGATACACATGCTAATGAACATAATGGTGTTCATGTTGATATGTATCTTGATTTTAATGGCAATAAAGAACAGCTTATCAAGGTCATTAATGAACCTGACGGTGACAACTTGTATTTGTGGCAAAATCCAAAATCTGAAAAAGCTGCTGTAATTCTACCACTATAAAGGATAAACAAATGTCAAAAAATTATGTACTAACATCTTCTAACCAACAAGGTTTGGAACAACCATTATATTTTGAAAAATTTTCAGATATGTATGAATACGTTATCAACGAAATCAGAAATGATTTAATTGACAATGATGAAACTTATAAAACCATCATGGATTTAGATACAACTCTATATAACCATTATAAATGGGAACATCCTGATGATTTTGAGAATACATATATTGTCATTGATAATGAACGTTTACATGTCAAAGCAAAAACTTCAAGTCTTAATTATTATGGTTTAGAATTTATTGGAGAAAAAATACCAAATGACAGTAAATAAAACTAACAAATGGAATGATTCTGTGAGTTATTACAACTACAAACCAAAACCAAAATCATACCCAAAAATTGAAAGAATGAAAAGTCTAATTTTACATGCTGATATTGCTGAAGCAACATTTCCATGTTTAGCAGCACAAATATATACTCATGATAATCAAACAGATATTTGTGATTTGGTGCTAAATGATGATGTGGATACAAGGTTCGAACTCGAAATGTTTTACACTTACCATGAAAATATTGCTCAACAAATTGAATCAGATGACCAAATCTTAAACCATCTTTTACAACCACTTGGCATTCAAAACAAAGAAGCAATTAAGAACCTATATACAAATTTATTAAAATATCAAGATTTTGATGAATTTTACAGTGATTTAAAAGCAAAAATTAAAACATTACTAACGATTGAACCACCTACAATTCAAGAAGTAACTAAATTCATAATTGCTAATGCAAAAGACAAGGATAATCAATTCACTTATTTCTTAGCAGCTGAATTTGTACACGAAGATACAACAAACTCTGTCAGAATTGAAACCATGTTAGACACATATGATTTTGATGAAACAATTACATTCCCATGTGGTCATATCTTCAGCAACGATGAAGATTTAGACGAATGTCCATTTTGCAATGATTATGATGACGAAGATTAAAACAGAAAGGATTCAAAAATGAATTTAACAACTAATATCGGAATGCTTGTTACAGCTATTGAAATCGACAATGACGGTTTTTACAATAACGAAAACACAGATGTTCAAATTATTGTAGCTGAAAACAAAGATACTATCACTACAATTTCAATGAAAAATAATACAGGTGAAATCACCTATAAATCAAATGAAGCTGAAATTGATGGTGTCAAATATAAACTTATTTTTGACCAAAATAATAACCAAGAATTAACTCTTAAAGCAATTGATTCAAAACCTGAACTATTAACATATCCAAGTATTCAAGCAATGCTTACTGACAAATATTCAGAATTAACAAAAAATGACCAATTGTCACCAAATGAATTAAAGATTTTTAATCTTATTCATCAAACTCAAGTAAAACGTTTTTCATTAAAACAAAAAACAAAAAAGACAAAAGATTCATCAATTAAAACAAAAAATGATGCTCTAAAATCAATCACTGAATCAAAATAAATGTTTCAAATGATTGGTTTCACCAATCGATTTGAATAATGTTACTTGATTTGTACGCAATATAATATAAATTTTATGTTGAATAGTTAATTATTGTTACTAAAAATAGAACAATCCTTTTGTGTTATCGCAAAAGTTACAATCACTTCAATAAACGCTCATCGTGGTCGTATCACTCCCACTTCTTCACTTTTTATTGAAGTATGCTGTAGAGCCCGCGGGGCTGCACAGAGAAGCAGAAGCTCTCACCCGATGTTCCCTGTTAGAAACCTGAAAGTTTCTGGATTTCACCTGCGACGCCTCTACATCCAGCCGAAAACCATCAGGGTGGTGAATGAAATTTATCACCAGGAGTAACTCAGGAAATCAGGATTAACATCAGTTGATGCGAGAAGTCTGATGAGTCAACTCTGAAGGAAGTGCTGAATGAAAAGGAAATTTGGACATGTATTCAACAAAACTTAAACGTTATACCTTACCAACAGGAAGAAAGGTTGTCGAACCTAATCCTGAACTAAAACAATTTTTAAAGAAACTAAATATTAAAGCTGTGGAATTATATGAAAAATTATTAACTAAATATAATTTAGAAGACATACCACAAGCTTACAGAAAAAACCATTCTGTCAAAACAAATGCACAAATCCATAAAAACCAAAAAATCATTCACAAGTTTGACTTTTCAGGTTTTTATGATAGTATTCCATTTGTCAAAATTAAACCATATTTAAAACAAATTAATGCACCATTGGTAAAACAATATTACATTGACCCAAAAACAAATGGTTTAATTCAAGGAAGCCCAATATCTGGAACACTAGCTGGTTTAGCATTAATTGACTTTTGGAAACAATTAAAGAAAGAGTTACCTGAAGCAATCATCACTCAATATAGTGACGATTTAACAATTTCAAAAACAAAACTCAATCAACACCAATGTCAAAACATCATTAAAAAATGCTTAAAACAGACAAATACACCTTGTAAACTAAATAATAAAAAGACAACAACTCACAATGTTCACCGTAAGATTACAGGTGTCACTGTAAATCATAAAAATCAAGTAACAACTAATCGTGAATTTTATAGAAAACTAAGAACTATTTGCAATTCTTTAAAATATAAAAAACACTCCATATCTGATTACGGATACAGAGACATTGAACATTTCAAACAAGTATTGTCATATCATATTTTCATTGATGATACTGGAAAAATTCAAAAATTATTGAACAAATATGGTCTTTTCAATTAATTTCCAACCAATCGGATTAATATCTGATTGGTTATTTTTTACCAACTATTAACTAGAAATTACATAACAAATATGTTAAACTAAGATGAATAAAACTCTAGAAAGGCTTATCTATGCAAAAATTAATTTTTAACATCTCAAACGTTCCCGTATTTGAATTCGAAATCGACCATGATAACAAACGTGCAATTCTAACGAATGAGCCACATGAATTGGGAGCTACAATTCTATTAACTCCAGAAGAAAGAACTTATCATGGTATTGAAAAACGTTTGAATTTTTTAACAGATAAAAAACTAACATTAAAAGAACACATTGATTTAATTAAGAAAGGAGAGTTCTACGCTGATGCACAACACAATTTAAACATCAGTGTCGAACCATGAACTAAACATATGGTTAAGGCGATTCCACCTGTCAAAACGCAGGTTATTCATCAACAGATTATTATTAATCACAATTTTGGTAATACAAATGTAAATGGTCTTCAACACAAAGGTGCCATTGCTATTGGTAATGAAGCTTATTTTGCTAAGTTAGATGATTTAAATCCAACAGTCAACGGAAAATGGGAAGATAATTTTGATGTGCAATATTCATCACTATCAGAAACGCTGTCTGCTATCTTCGCAAGAAATATCAAGAATAAACCAGACTTCGATTGTGTTGATTATCAATTTGGTATTTTCAATATCAAAGGTGATGTTAAATCAGGAACAATTTCAAAGAACTTTCTCAAAGAAAATGAATCAGAAAGAGTTCTAGCTATTGGTCGTAAAACAGACCCACACACATTAATCACAACTGATGATTATGCAGAAAATATTATGGATGTCAACACCCAAACTAGACTTGATAATCTTTTGAAATATTTCACAGGACACAACGTTCCTTATGAACACGCAAAAGAATTTCTAATTAACCAAGCTGCATTTGATATTATGTTAGGTAACACAGACCGACTAGGCAATCCATCAAACTTTATTATTGCATACAATAATAAAACTGAAACTGGACGTCTAGTAAACTTCGATTTTGGTAGAACATTACCTATGATTTGGACTCAAACCACAGAAAACAACTATGATATGTCATGGTTAGATGAAGACTTAGAAGATTATACAGATGCTTTATCACACGATAACGATTCAATTTTATCGTCATTATCTCACAATGAAGCATTAGAATTTCTGAAAGAAAATGGGTTCAAACCATTTGAAATTGATATTGACGGATTCAAAAAAGATTTAAAAGAACTTAATGATAAAATCCAAAATTCAGATTTACCATTTAAGAAATTTGCTGAAGTAAAAATTAAAGCTTTTGAAGAATCTCTAAAATTAGATAAGTTTAAGGATTTATATAAACCTTATTCAAAAACAACATCTATTGATTTTAGTCACAGTATTAGTTTTGATAGTTCAGAACCAGAACCTTCAAAATCTAATGAAAAACAAGACTTGTTACAAACACTAGATATTCCACTTCCACCTAAAACAAATGTTTCACATGATTACGAATTAGATTTATAATTGAAAGGATATAAAATGGCACTGACAGATAAATACCTAACTGAACAAGAACAATACGATGATATCATCATCACCGATGCAATTCTCAAAGAAGAACCATTAACTAAAGAGCAAGCTCACCAAATCTACCCATATCTAAAAAGGTCATATAGACCCACAACAGATACCTCATTTGCAGCTCAAGTAAAACGAGCATTCAAATATAATACAATTAGACATATCACAGCTGATATTTATAGACTAACACTATCAAAACTTGATACAGTTGTTGATAAACCTGAATTGGACCAACAATTGAAACCACTTGGTTTACAATCAAAACAAATTCATTATATTGAGCAAACAAATTCAAACTTGGTTGTAAACTTAACCATTCCATCAAAAATCGTAGATAAGATTTTGCAAGAAATCTAGATATATGGTATAATATAATTAATAAAATAGAAATGGATAAATTATATGTCAACGTTATCAAATTACGCAAACGCTAGTGCTGGTGGTCGAGAAGAAAGAATTGCAAAAGTTTTTGCAAAACTAAACACCAAAGATGATTTTCAGCCAATCTCACTGAAATCAGCAGTTGATGTCAACAATGATACAATTTATAGATATCTAAAAACTATTCAAAACGCTCAAATGCTAACAGAACCATATCAAGAACATCTAAATAGTGGGTTTGATAATAAACACTATGCGAAATCAAAAATGAAATCACAAATTGAACATGCATCAAAACAATATGAAAAATGGCTCAAACGAGCTAAAAAAGCTAAATCATATTCTGATGAAAGTAAGCAACAATTAAAACAATTTCAATTTAGTGAAAACCCTTATGTCGATTTAGATACATTATGGAATAGATTGGAGCATAGTTTATTGGTTTATTCATTATTATCCAAATAGAAAGGAGATGTAATGACCTTTAAATCCAAACTGAATGTCGATGCTCTATTAACTGAGTATGTATCACCTAAGAAAACCGTTAAAGATGTATTAAATGATTCAAACTATGACATTGACACATTTAAGAATATGTATTCATTCCAACAGATTTTAGAGCTCGATGTAATCAAAGACATTTTAACCCAAAACGGATTTAAAATGCCAACCGTAATTTATAAATAAAAAGACTAGATTTAATCTAGTCTTTTTTTGTATTGATAATTTGAGTAAAACTTGTATTGTAAGGGTCAAAACCTTTAAATACATATATATAAGATTCATATAATTCAACACCAGCTTTTGAATAATGAGTAGATGCTTTCACAAGTTCAAATTGTTCATCATCAGTTTTAAACAATCCTGAAACAAGCTTACTTGTACCAAAATCAAGTAATTTATTAACAATATAAATAACAAAAATACAAATCAAAATAACAATAAAATGATTCATAACAACATTTGCGTCAGAACCCAAATCAATAATTGTTTTATAAAGATTATTAGAAATTAACAATAAAGAAATAATTGTTAACATTGACATTGAAAACATACCAAATCGTTTTGATTTAAAACCTCTTACTAATAAACTATATAAAATCAGACCATAGCCAATGAAAAAACCGATAGATGCTGAAACAAAATCAAAACCAAATCCCAATGTCCAAATTCTAATTGTTAGCCAAAACATATAAAACATAAGAATTTGAGCTAACGTTGAAAACAAGGTTGATAACACTTGTAAAAAAAGTATTAAAGATTTACTATTTTTCATAACGAAATTAACGATAACCGTTAAACCTTTCTTTATAATATACACCAATTATAACATTTTGTATTACAAAGTGCAATACAAAAGGATAAATTATCACTAATTCATCCTTGTTACTTCAAATAATTCTGACATTTGCTTTAATGTTTTACGATAAGAAACAGCTTCATCTTTGGTATCAAATTTATGGTCATCAAAATATTTATTGTATTGAAAATCTGAATTTTTTTCATTTCGAAATGTTCTTACAATCCAAACCATTATCCAAAAATCTTTCTAGAAAATTTATATAATAGACCAATAATTAAACTTGACATGACAATAGTTCCTGACAAAACACTAAATTTCATAGCTTTACCATTTGTATCAGGTAATCTATGTAAATATTCTAATGTACCAACAGGTTTTGTTCCATCAACCACACCTAAAGGTGTTAATGTACCAACAATAGGTTCTTCTATTGTCTCCAAACTTGCATTAGATTGTTTTGCAACCTCAGTTGTTGTTGTCTGACTAGTTGTTGTTTCAGCTTCAGCAACTTTATTGTTTTGATTATTTACATAAGGTGTTGGATTAACATAACTATTATTAACACCAGTTGTTACTTTAGAATCCTCTTTAGGATTTTCAGCAACAGTTTCTGTAGAACTAGTCGTTGTATCATTAGTTGTTGTAGATTCAGACGTTGTGGTTACATCTCCTGATTTTGAATCTTTTTGTTCAACCGATGTATCAGCCTTTTTATCCACAGCAACATCAGATTTTTGTGCAACAACTTCAGTAGTAACCGTTGGTTCAGATGTTGAAACAACAGCTTCAGTTGTAACTACTGGTTCAGATGTTGTAACCGCAACTTCATCTGCTAAAACGGAATATGAGTTTAACATTATGACTGAGCATAATAAACTAGCAAAAATTTTCTTTTTCAAATCAAAAGCTCCTTTTAAAATTCAATATCCATATTGTCTAAAAAATTAGACTGCAAAGTATTAATCGACATCAATGATAAACCAACTCGTTTATCGACGTCATCTAATTTAGAATTTAAATCAGATATATCCATCAACGCTGTTGAATTTAAAGATTTAATATTATCCACACTTTGAGATAAACCATTTACTGAATTCTCAAGTTTAGATACATCAATTTTTAAATAATATTGTTCTTCAGACAACTGCTTTAATTTAAAATTAAATTCATCTACAAAGCGTTTTCTAAATATAGAATCTTTAATAGCTGAATAGATATTCAGACTAAGTAAAATAACACATGTTGCAACAACACTTATTGTTATAATCATAAGTAAAATCACCTGTTTCTGTATATACTAATACTATTATTTTAACACATTTAAAAAATAATAGCAACTATTTATAAAATGCTAACCAAAATGGTTAGCGGTTTAGTTTCTGATAATAATATCAGAGAGGTATATGCATAATGAAAAAATTAAAAAACTTTGTTTACGGGTTGATTTGTGCCACAGCTGCAACAATTACAACATACAAAATTCTAACATTGTATTTCTTTTATGTGTCACAAACAAATGATACCACTGCTCCTTTAGCAGCATTCATCACGTCAATCCCACTAGGATTTTATCTATTTCAAATCAGTGTGCGCTTTTATAGATATCTCATTAAAATCGCAAGAACCACTATTAAAGCTATTGTTTAAGAGGTAATTCACATGCTATTTGAAATGATAAAAACGGCATTTATTGCTCACACAACAAGTGCATTAATTTATGTTATAATTGTTTTATATTTAAACAAAAAATTCGGAAAAAAGGATGTTCAACATGCAACAATCACAGGTTTCAACAGTTCCTTACGAACAATCACAATTGGAGTCAACTACAACTCAAATTATGGACTTAATTTTAGACCTACTTGTTATAAAAAGAAATAAATATAACGATAGAAAACGAAATCGTCCAAGAATGATTATGAGTGACAAAACAATTTTAAAATATCTGCAAAAAAGACTATTTATTGCAGATGACCAAGTTTTCTTTACTGGCGAAGCTTATTTCGAACAGCAAACATGGAAAACTGAATCTTATGAACAAAAGAAAAAAATTGCTCAATATGTGATTGATAAAAATACCGTTAGATGATACAATAGAATTTGAGGTAAATTCTATGACTAAAAAATTAATCATCGCTGTTATATTTTTAACAATAGTAACATCTGGCACACTATATAGTTGTTCTATCAACAACACAAGACAAGCTGTTGTAAACAATGTCAAATCAGTTTTACAGACAAAAAACGATTTACAATTAGCTGTAATTCCTAGTGGTGACCAAGAAATCACAATTAACGGTAAAACTCATACTATCAAAAATGAAACATTTACTACTATAAAAGAATATTTAAATGCTAATAACCAACTTAAACAATCAATTGTTGATTTAATCGGTGACCAAATTACCGACGAAAATATTGCTTTATTAGCGTATTATTCTGAAAGATACTCAATAAATCCAAAAGATTTGTTAAATAATCTAACTAAACAATAAATCCTATTTATTTTTGTACCAAAAATCGATATAATAATTGTTCATAAAAACTTTCTTCAATTGGTGTTTTAATCTATTAAAGCACCAATTTTGGTTCCATAGCTCAACTGGATAGAGCATTCGCCTTCTAAGCGAACGGTTTTTGAGGGTTCGAATCCCTCTGGAACCATTTCTCCGTGGTTGACAAGTTCAACATAACCAAGAATCAACCAAATTAAAGAATCCTTAAATTTTGTTATGTTTATGAGGAGAAGTAAACCTTAATTGAGATTCAACTGAGCCAGACTCAGTATGCAATCATAACGGAGTTCGTTTACTTCAATTTTTTTTGAATTTAATATTGACTTTTGGTTCAAAAGTCGATATAATATTAGTTATTAATCATGCGCGGATGGCGGAATTGGCAGACGCACACGGTTTAAGCCCGTGCGGACAGTATCGTCCATGAGGGTTCAAGTCCCTCTCTGCGCATTAGTCATTTTACGAGAAATGACACCTAAAATCATGCAATCCCACATGGTGGGACAGCAAGCTCTAGCTGTGCGAAAATTGAGCTATTTCATAACTCTGACCCTTTGGTAGTTAAAACGTAACGGGGACACGAACAGACATACGGGATACGCTGCGCCAGTACATACGGACTGTGAGACCATGAAACCGATGTCGAATTTTAGACTGGATAGCTCAGCTGGGAGAGCGCTAGCCTTACAAGCAAGATGTCACAGGTTCGAACCCTGTTCTGGTCATGCCAGACGTACAATTTTTCATTTATATAACCTTTAGGCTTAACATTTTGAATAAGATTGTTAAGTCATATGTAATTCAAAAAGGGTGTCTAACAACCCTAAGTCCTCAACTGTTAGGTTAACCGAAAGGATAGATTTAGAATCAGCGTATCTGAGGCAATATGCTTAAGGGTTCTATTCTATGGTAGCTTCCCACCGTAAAGAAGGTATGGTATAGGTCAATCAAGCGTAACAAATTCACAAAAGGTTTGCAACCTATATCGGTGACCGAAGACAACCCCTATAATAAGGGTGACTTGTCCGTTGAAATAGAAACGGAATAGAGCCGTGGGTACTCTTACTCATATCCACTAGCTCCGAAATTATCGGAGCAATTAGGCGCGATAGCTCAGTTAGGTAGAGCAGCAGGTTGAAGCCCTGTGTGTCGGTGGTTCGATTCCGCCTTGCGCCATACATTATCAAAAGGTGATTAAGATGACTAAAATCAAATTAAACAGTTACAAAAACATGAAAAAAAACCATGGTTATTACTTGAACCCAAAAGTTAAATATGTAATTGATTACGAAAAAGAACTTCAATCACAAGTAATCATTATGAGAACTGTACAAACATTAAGTTTTCCCAAAACTCTTGATGATTATCACAATTGGTTAGAAAAGAATGGATTTAACTCAGATTATCCTAATCCAACAAATGATTTTGTTTCACAATATTATGGAAAGAACCCATTATGGTTCACAGAAAACTCAATAGGGATTGTTGTGAAAACCGATGACCCATCTGATGATGATTACTATATACTAACAGAATGCAGTGACAAAAACTTAGGTTATAGTCATACTCAAATAATTTTAACTTTAGCAGGTTGTATTTAATCAACCACCTGTCCTTAATATGACATAAAACTGTTAACTTAACAATTTTCAACATATCATGTTTTAAAATTGTTTTGTAAAATGGTTCCGTAGCGAAGCTGGTTATCGCGCTGCCCTGTCACGGCAGAGACCGCGGGTTCGAGTCCCGTCGGAATCGTAAGCTATTCATTACTAAGACTGGTAGAAAATCCAAGCAGTCAAACGGTTTTGAATCAACAGAACGTCAACTCATAAATATTCTTGGATTTTAAACGTTACTTAGGTAATGTGAGTTGGAATAAGGTCAATGGCATGACCAGTTGTAGGGACGTCTGCTACAACATAAATTATCTATATATGGCAACTAACTAAACGGAAAAGGTTGTAGTTGTAAATCATGAAAACCAAATGTTTACAATGAGTCGAAATCGGCTCTGGAGGTTCAAGTCCTCTTATATAGATAATCTACTAATCCACCATAGCTCAGTTGGCAGAGCATCTGACTGTTAATCAGAATGTCACAGGTTCGAGCCCTGTTGATGGAGTTTGTTTATGGTAGTAAACTGAAAAAGGAATTCAAGATTTAGCTAGTCTTGTAATTCCATATATCATTAATGAGTGGAGCACCACACAAGGTTCATCAGCCGAGTCAATGCAAGAGGCTTAAGGTTAGCTGAGAAGTTAATGATTACTACTAGGGTTGACTGACTTGCATAGTCATTCCTGGAGAACAAGACCGCTATTGGTCATAGTAGCGATTTTGGTAATCCGAAACCTCAATAGTTGGTTAATCCATCTGCTGCTATCAGATGGACTAACACTCACTATTGAAACCGTCAGTTGGCTATGAATTGGTTAACTGACATTATGCACCGTTCGTCTAACGGTTAGGACACAGGCTTTTCACGCCTGCAATAGGGGTTCGATTCCCCTACGGTGTATATATTGCTTAAATTGAAGCAATCGTGCAGAACCGTAATCTCACGTTAAATGTGCAGGAAGATGGAGCGATATGTACAGCAACCATCATAAACATGAAGTACATTATTTTTTATTTATGCGCGGTAGAGCAGTTGGCAGCTCGCAAGGCTCATAACCTTGAGGTCGTGGGTTCAAGTCCCACCTGCGCAATACCAACATAGTAGCGATATGTCGGTTCGAGCAACCCCGAAGTAGGACAAGCGTTTGAAGGGGTTGTGGTATTTTAAAAATAAAGGTGAGCAAAATATGACAGTTAAAGAATTAATTGAAGCCTTGCAACAATTTCCAGATAATACATTCGTATATTCTGAAATGAAAGGATATTGTGATTCAGAAGATGGTCCAATGAATATTCAAGGTTGTACTTCTGGTTTAACTTATAATGATGGACTACTTCATATTGTTGCTAACTTTGATATTGCAACAACAGTATCAAACTAATTTTTTATACCGTTCATTTGGAAACGGTTAATGTCACAATTATGATATTCATAATGACATTATTCATTTCATTAAAATTATTCTTTATTCATATAGCAATGTTTTTAACATCTTGTGAAAAACAATAATTTTAATAAATAACATGTTAAATTTAAACACGAGATTTTAAAATATCATGTTTAATATAGTACCAAAAAAGAGCTATCTCGCTTAAAGAAAGAACTAAGGTTTTAAAACAACCGTGTTTAACATAAGTCCAAAAGTCTCGATTAAATCTGGTTTTAGTTTTAAAACAATCATAGTTAACATGATTCCAAAAGGACGGAACAGTTGCTGCTATTATTCTTGTTATTAACATGGTTCCAAAAGTCAGCTCGTAGATTGATGTCTCTTATACAGTTTTGTTACTATTATGTTTAACATGATACCCAAAAGTCAAGTGACAAGGGTAATCTAAAAGTGGCACGATAAGGATGTTAACCGAATTAAAATTTTAACATGTCCACAAAAGTGCTAAACGTTACCACTACTACTATTACTATATAATATGGAGCGATACTCAAGTTGGTTAAGAGGGCACACTGCTAACGTGCTAGGCGGCAGAAATGTCGCGCGTGGGTTCGAACCCCACTCGCTCCTTAGAAGAATAATATCTTCTAAACTAAAAAGTTTAGAAGTCAATTAACAAACTAACCATGTCTAGCCCCTAGCGCCATATCCTAAGTCTCTATGGTGTAACTGCTATGACGAAACGTCCTGAACGGTAAGGTTTGAGACACCAACTAAGATTTAATTTGTGGGTGGTGCCCACAAGAATTACGGGTGCGCTCCGTAATCATTTTACAGTCATAACCTGCAAGAATTCTCCGAGAACTTGTTAGGGCTCCGTTATCAAAGAGATAACGTTTTGACTGTTTAATAGCCGATTTAGCTCAGTTGGCAGAGCATCTGATTTGTAATCAGAGGGTCAGCGGTTCAAATCCGTTAATCGGCATGAGAATATGAATATTTTCTCAAACGATGTAGTCTGGCTACGGACGTGGTTGGCGCAAGTGATTGGGATGAGCGCTGTACCAATCAGCTACATCATTTTATTATGGTGACGTAAGGCAATGTGGTGAGCCGCTTGTTTGTGGCACAAGTGTTAGTCGGTTCGAACCCGACACGTCACATCATCAATATCAAAGGAGTATATACTATGTCTGAAGAATATAAAACTGTTGTACTTGATGAATCAATTCTCGATATAGAATCATGGCTTCCACAAGAAGCTATTGATGAAGTTGTTCAAGCAATTATTAATTACGAAACTAAACTTGAACAAGAAAATAACAAACAGTAAAACGTCAAACGGCTTGCAGTGCTTAAATGCACAGGTCACGTACCCACGCAAGCTTTTTTCTATATAAAAAGGACCTTTAGCTTAGTTGGTTAAAGCTCTCGGCTCATAACCGAGTGACCGCTGGTTCGAGCCCAGCAAGGTCCATAAATTTCAAATTTTTTATAAAAAGTGTTGACAATTCAGCATTAACATGATAAAATTAATATCAACTTAACAGAAAAAGTATTAACGATTCAACTTTTTATTCAAAAAGTCGATGTAATACTTGTTTCATAATATAGGTCCTAAGTGTCAATGGCTGCACGACGGTCTCCAAAACCGTAAGAGTGGGTTCAAATCCTACAGGGTCTGTTGAATATAGTTCGGTTGGCTTATCGACTGATTAAATGACATACTAGAGCTCGGTCACTGTCAACTATATTCAAACTTTGTTTATCTCTTTTCTGTAATTTTTTGGCGGGGGCTTGTCCCCCTCTTATGTTATATTACTTTCTTTTAAATTTTTTGGTAGGGGTTTATCCCCCTATTATGGAGCGATACCCAAGTTGGCTGAAGGGGACGGTCTTGAAAACCGTTAGGCGGCAGCGATGTCGTGCGTGGGTTCGAATCCCACTCGCTCCTTAAATACCGTTATTTTGAAAACGGTAAATGCCGTAATTATGATTATCATAATGGCATTATTCATTTATTTAAAATTATTCTTTACTCATATAGCAATGTTTTTAACATCTTATGAAAGACAATAATTTTAATAAATAACATGTTACGAGGTTTTAAAACTATTATGTTTAACATGTTACCAAACGGACTTAATCCTTTTGTAAAGTATAAGTATAGTTTTGAAACCATCATGTTTAACATAGTATCAAAAGTTCCAAGTTAAATTTGAAGATTAAAAGAAGCTGTTTTAAAACAATTACATGTAACATAGTTCCAAAAGTTACGTCCAGTTCGTTCAAAAACAAAAAAACATTAACATTTTCAACATGTTTCAAAAGCGCTATGTAGATACTTTAAAAAAAGAAAATTAATATAAAAATCCAAAAGGTCGTATGCCAAATATAATATAAACGGAATTTAGCGCAGTTTGGTTAGCGCACTCGCTTTGGGAGCGAGGGGTCGCAGGTTCGAATCCTGCAATTCCGATAGAGACAGAGTTTATTCAAGATTAAATCTAAAATAAGCATCTCTAATTGATTAGTGTTGAATCTCTAGTGTCAGTAGGTCAAGGTTTTAAACATTGAACGAAGTTATGTCCTAGACTTCACTAATCACAATCAGACTCGATAACTCAGCTGGTAGAGTAGCGGACTTTTAATCCGTAGGTCGCAGGTTCGAATCCTGCTCGGGTCATAAAACCGTTAATTTGGAAACGGTAGACATCCTAAATGTAAATATTACATTGATGTCAAAAATTTATGTAAAAATTATTCTTTAATCATCAAGCAATGTTTTTATCTTAAAAACATCTTGTGAAAAACAATAATTTTAATGTAAACATGTTGTGAGGTTTTAAAATCATCGTGGTTAACATGGTAACAAAAGCATCTATTATTGATTCAATTAAAAACAGAAGTTTTAAAACCATCATAGTTAGCATGATACAAAAAGTATGCGAGAGAACTTGCATTTAAACATTATATTTTAGAACCATCATGTTAAACATAATACCAAAAGTGGCACGATAAGGATGTTAACAATAGAACAAAAGTGGCACGATAAGGATGTTAACAATAGAATAGCCCGTGATATAAATGCGGCTATCAATATTAAAAATAAAGGTTTAGAACTTATTTCCTAAACATTATTATAAAACCGTGGGGACCACGGGGTTAGCTTGGTAAATAAGTGAAGCTCTGGTACTAAGAATAGCTTAGTGCGAAACTATACACTCTTCCCAAGAAGCCATAACCTCTAAGCTTTTCATAGGTCGTGGTGGTTCACAATCATGTTTAACACAACAACAAACGGTGAATAGCCAACCTAATATCCAAATGTCGCAAAAAGGTGTTATAAATACCTAAAGCATAATAATTAACAAAAGGCTTATATAAAAATTCATACATTATCTTAAAAACAAATTAACAATTGAAACAAAAATTGTCCCAAGCATGACACTAAACTGCCAATGAATAATATTAGAAAGACATGACTTCTAACTGAAAATTATTCATGATTTTTTCATTATATATCTCCAAAGCAAAGGGGTTTGGGGTTCAACTCCCCACTCCCTCATATATCTAATTAGCAATTAGATAGAACCATATTAATAGGGAAAAAATAATATGGTGCTCCTATATAAATTCCCAATGGGTAACTATGGAATAGGCGTACCAATGAATGTACGTTGTGAAGGAACAATTGTTCTAATTGTTCTGTATCACAGAAACTCTATCCGTGGTAATACGGTTGAAGTATTTCATTTCCATTTATTTATATTCTCCTAACAAAAGACCTTTGTAACCACAAAGGTCGCTATTGGGGTATAGCCAAGCGGTAAGGCAAAGGACTTTGACTCCTTGAGCGTTGGTTCGAATCCAGCTACCCCAGTCGAAATATTTACCATAAATATTTCCAAAGTTTTTATTAAAAACTTCATTAGACTAAGCCAGTCTCCTTTCTAATAGATTAGGTGTAACAATTTGAATAAGGTTGTTACACCGTTAGCTCTTATTGGGTGATAATTATGTCAACAATTATTATAAGAGTTAAACTTGCTGTAGCTAACAAAGGATTGATGATTTTAAATTTTAATTTTAATTTTTATTTGCATTTATCCTGTCACAAATATCGTCATTTGGGGAATGACAAAATAAACTTTAAAGAACCCCCGTTACATCTCAATCGGGTTTTGCAAAATGAAGATGTAGGAGTTAAGCTGAAACTCTGGATAACAGCTTGTTGAAGTATATCTAAGTGGAAAAGATAGGTCATAATGACCGAAACCGTGGGTTCGAATCCCACTGCTTCAGTTGAACGAAAGAGGATGGTTACCTCACTAAAATTTCGTTCAAGAATTAAACGACCCGAATAAAATGGTTTACAAAAGACATCTATTTAGATGTCTTTTTTTATAAAATTCACAAAATCAATTCATTTGTTTATAAAAAAAAATAATAAATTTAACAAAATCTCTTGTTTTTACAATAAAATATGTTATAATTGTAATGAAATCAAAATTTTTGAATTCAATATAATTTAAAGAAAACGAGGTTTTAAGCATGTTAAAAACAAATGGACATGGTTCAATAAGAAAAGTTAAAGGTGGAGCTGTTGGTATCATTACATTAGCAACTCTTTTTGTAGGTGCTGCCAATGTAAGCGCAAATGAAGCTACCGTTACTGATTCTACTGCTCAACAAACACAGCTTACATCAACACAGGCAACACCTGATAAATCAGAAGCCGTTGACACTCAAAAGGATGATGTTAAAGCTCAGACTAATGAACATAGCAATGAAGTTTCTACACAGGAATCAGTAAATCCTGCTAACAATACTGTTACTACTAATACTGATAAATCAGAAAAATCAGAATCTGTATCAGAACCTGTTAAAGCAGTTGAAGATACTAATATCAAAAAAGAAGTTCCACAAGAAACTGACACTCATTCATTTAAAAAAATTGAAAACGACGATTTTAACAAAGCCAAAGCTGAGGCTAAACAAGAAGGTGTCAATGTAAAAGAAGATGTTAAACCATCAATCGTTGACGCTCAAGAAAAAGCAAACGCTGAAATTAATAAACAAACAACTGAACTAAAAAATGCTACTACTGCCCAAAAACAAGCTAACATGACTATCAAAGATGATAAAGAAAAGCTTAAAGAAGCTGGTATTGTAGTTAAAGATAACAAACCTGAAGTCTTCACAGACCTCAAGAAAATGGAAGACTTTGTGAAGAAACAAAGTCAAGAAATTTCATCAGAAATTGAAACTAAACACAAAATTGACAACGGTATTCAACTTCTTACAAAAGAGCTTAAAGAAGCTGGTATAGAAGTTATTGTTGAAAAAGAAGTTGTTAAATCATCATCTAAAGAAGCCCTTGAAGCTCTTGCTCAATTACAAACTCAAGCTTCTAATGCTATCAAAACAAAAAATGAATTAGATAAAGCTGTAAACGAATTACAAGATTACGCTAAAAAATCAGGACTTCTAACAAAAGAAGGCAAAACAATCGTTGCTGAATCAGCCGATGAAGCTAAATTGGAATTAGAACGTCAAACAAAAGAAGTTAAAGCTCTAATTTCAGCTTTAAATGAACAAAATGCTAAATTGGCAACAGCTATTGCTAACGCTGAATCTCATAATATTACAGTAACTAAAGATACTGTTAAATCTGAAAACCTAGAAACTGCAACAAAACATATATCAGAACAAGTTGCACATTTGAACGGTTTAGTTAAATCAGTTGATGAATCTAAAAAATTGATTTCAGACACTGTATTAAAAGCTAAAACTGAAGGTGTCGTTTTAGAAGGTACAACAACAGTCAACTTAACTAAAGATGAATCAAATCTTAAAGAAAAAGTTGCAACTGCCCTAAAAGAATTACAAGATGCTACAGAAAAACAAATTTCAACTAGAAAAGAACTTGTTGAACTTATACAATATGCTAAATCAAAAGGTTTAAATACTAATGTTGCTGGTAACAAACAAGTTAAACTAGCAAATGTATCTGAAGAATTAAAAGCTTTAAAAACTAAAATTGATGAAGCTGTTGCAAAACAAAATAAAGCTCAAGCTGACTATGAAGCAGCTCTAGCTAAAGTTAAATCAGCAGGACGTCTAATGGATGGTTCAACTGCTACAAAAGATGGGGATGTTTATAAACAATCTCTAACTATCAAGTCTGGTGGTACAAAAGGTTCTGTAAGCCTTAAAGCAACAGGAAGTGCTGAGATTGTGTCAGTTGAGTTGCTTGACCCAAATGGTAAAAAAGTTGAATCTGTTAAAACTCTGTCTGATTTGATTTCATACACTGACTTTGGAAAAGAAGGTAATTATACTCTTAACTATACATTCCGTGCAAAAGACTTAACTTCAGGTTCTGTTGTATCTTCAGCAAATACTCAAGCTATTGCAGCAGTAGAAGGTAAAGAAAAGGGAACTTTCTCTTTAACTACTAAAGCACCCGTAAATACAAATGTAACTAACGAATATAAACCAACAGTTCTAGATGTTGTACTTGACTTTAGTTCGTCTTACCGTTATAAAATCTTTGACTCAATTGACCAAGCTAAAATGTTAATTAATGAGGCTCTAACAAATAAAGACTCTAAAGTTATCATTCAGGCTTATACTTATAATAGTGATGATACTTATGCAGTTAAGAAAAATGGAACAGGGTCTAATGGGTATTCGACAACCTTGCTTACAAAGGAAGAAGCTCTAAAAATTTTAGACGAGCTTAAAGATTTGGTTGGTAAGAACCCATCTATTAGTGACAAGTATTTCCCAAGTAACTTTGAAGGTTATTTTGCTGCTATTGAAAAAACTTTCGGTGATAAAAACTACGTTCTGAAAAATGCAGATGCTGTTGTACCATTCGAAGATGTCGTAAAAGAGGTAACTAAACCCACTGACCTTATATCTGTAATTCAGTTTACTGACGGTTGGAACGGTGGCGAAGAGGTGCGTGGTGTTACTACACCTCTTGAAAGCATTGATACTACATTTGCTGAGTGGGCTAAGTCAAGAGCTAAGACATTCATGTCAGTAGTTAATAAAAATGTCACAAAAGCGTCTGATGGTGATACAGATAAAGATACTAACTCAGAACAATCAATCAAAGATATGACTCGTGTCGGTCACCCAAATATCTATGATATGACTGGAAAAGATAGGGCTGTTGTAGATAAAGAGTTGTTAGCTAAGTTCAAAGAAACTGCTATTGAAAAAGTAACTTCTACTAAAGGTGAAAACCAAACTGTTGCAATCTCTATTGTTGGTACTAATACCGCTAAAGTAACTAAGGCTACTCTTAAGGGTGCTACAAACAAGGATTTACCTATTAAAGATGGTAAAGTTAACTTTACAGAAAAACTTCCAGATGGTTCATGGACAGTAGAATATGAACTTTTAGGTGACGGTCAAGTTACAGTAACTGCAACTGTTGCTGGTAAAGAGGTAGTAAAAGAAACTAAAAACCTCAAAGCTGTTAAGGGTGTAGAAGGTTCTAATACCTCTAAGACAGATAATTTGAAGGCAGTCGTACTTCCAAAAGCACCTGAAAAACAAACCATTGATATCAATAACCTATCAATCGTTGCAAAAAATGTAGAATTAGGTACTATTGAAACAAAAGCAAGTAATGTTACTATTGAAAAAGAAATCAGCAAAGTAACATTCAAAGAAAAAGTCACTCCAATTACATTTGAAAAAGCTGTAACACCAGTTCAAGCTGAAGTTACAACAAAAGATGTTTATGTTAAGTCAGAAAAACCAAGATTGAAACCAAAAGCTGAAAAAGTCGAACCTGTTTGCGAAACACCAAGTAAACCAACTTACAAACCAAAAGCAGTTCTACCTCATACAGCAGGTGGTAACGACACAACAACAGCAAATATTGGTTTAGCGGTACTTGCAACATCATCAGTTTTAGCAACATTAGGTCTTGCAAAACGTAAAAAGAATGACTAATCTATAACATATAAAAAACAGTTAATTAAATTAACTGTTTTTTTTTGTTTTACTTTAAGGTGCAATTCATTGCACCTATTTAATTTATGCAAAAATATAACATAAATAATAAACGTTAAAGGAGATATATACATGTTTGTTTACACATTAAAATTAAATACTAATAACTATCACCACAATCGACTAGCTCGACGATTCAAAATGGCTCAAGATATTTATCGCAAATCGATTTTAGAAATCTTGAAACGTGAATCTAAACAAAAGAAAGACCCTCGTAACAAAAAAATCAAAGACTCATACGAGAAAATCAATTCACTCAAAGACCAAATCATGAATCTGAATAACGATTTAGAAACAAAGCCTAAATCTGAACATAAAGTCATTAATGCCGATATTAAAGCTCTTAATAAAGAAATTAAAGAACTTGAAAAACAAATCAAGGCTCTTTATAAAGAATTAGATATTGATTATGATTTGCGTGGAAGTTTTAATTTCGGTAAATTCGCCAATAACTATCGTAACGCTCGTAATTACAGTAATTACATCCCATCTGACGTTGCTATCAAACTAGGAATGAGAGCTTGGGATGCTTACGAAAAAGTTAAATTTAAAAAAGGAGCTAAACAAATCAATAAATATCCTGAACTAATGTCATTTGAAGCAAAAGGCGATTCAGGTATTATTATTCGTGATGGTATCCTTAAAATGGGAACTAAGGGTAAAGGTATTGAGGTTCCAGTTATTTATAAAAATGATGAATTTGAACGTGAAGTGTTTACAAACGATTTTAAATTCAATCGTATTGTACGTCGTTTTGAAAACAACAAATGGAACTACTACGTTCAAATGATTTTTGATGGTATTCCACCTCAAAAGATTGACAATTACCTAACTGGCACAGTTGGTATTGACGTTGGCATCACTAAAGTTACAATTTCAACACCAAACGAAGTCAAAATTTTACCACTAGCACCAGAACTTCAAAACTTTGATGCTGAAATTCGTCGCTTATCTCGTAAACTTGACCGTCAAAGACGAGCAAATAATCCAGATAACTACAACGAAGATGGCACAATCAAACGTGGTAAGAAAACATGGCATGATTCAAAAGGTTATATCAAAACTAAAAATGAACTTGCCAACCTCAAACGCAAACAAGCTGAATATCGCAAAATCAGCCATAAGACACTCGCTAATGCTATTGTTGCAATGGGTGATAAGTTTATCATCAAACAATCTAATTTTGAAGAACTTATGAAACGTTCTTCTGAAACAAAAGTTTCTAAGACAGGTAAATTCCTATCTAAGAAACGTGCAGGTAAGAAGATTGGAAATCATGCACCAGCTTACTTCATTCAACAATTAACATATAAAGCTATGTTCCAAGGTAAAGAAGTTATCACTCTAACCAATAAAGAATTTAACCCATACAAATACAACCATGTGACACAAGAATTCCAAGAAACTAATAAGAATACACAAACACGTCTAATCAACGGTGTTGACGTTCAACGTAATCTTTACGCAGCATTCTTGACATCACAATACGAAAATCTCGATAACAGTAAGATTATTCAAAGCAATTTTGAAACATTCCTACGTAATCAAGAACATTACTTAGAAACCGCATAAATATGAGCATTTACATATCATCAACCAACGTTATCTATACAGACCAAGATTTTCCTGACACTCTTGAAAAAAACAAATTTTGGAGAGATAGAGAATCTAATGGTCTAATCGTAAAAAGTCTCGAAGATTTAACTTCAGAATTAAAACTAGATTTTATTTCTGAATTCAAACCAAATGTTTACATGTTCAATGATGAAATCATTGACGTTTCAAAACACAAATCAATCACGAGAATTATCGATTTACATAACTATTACAAAGATAAGCTCCCATCAGATATCAAAAAGCCGTCTTATTTAGACGGTCTTTTGTATCTTAAATGGCTCATTAATAAAACAAAAGGATTAACTAAATGACAATCACATTATTTCCAGACCAAGAATATCTCGTAAACGAAGCTCTACGACTAACCGAAAACGGTAAAAAACATGAAAATGTCCTTGTCACCTCACCATCAGGTTCAGGTAAAACATTTATCATTACAGGACTAATCTTAGAGCTATTAAAACAAGGTTTCCACCAAACGGATATCCTTGTCATTGCGCCAACACTTGAAATCAAGCAACAGCTTGATTCACGTATCAAAAAAGGACTTGATAAATACAAACATAAAATCGACATTTACGGTTCAGTAAAAGCTTCTAACATTGATAAAATTGGTTCTAATAACTACAAAATCATTATTATCGATGAAGCTCATCACTCTGAAGCTGAATCATACAAAAAGGTTGTTGAAAAATGGTCAGATGCCATTGTATATGGATTTACAGCAACACCTATTCGTAATGATGACAAAGAACTATCAGATACCTTTAAACATATGATTTCAGGATTATCAATCAAAGAACTCATCAAAGAAGGTCGTTTAGCTGATTACAACTATTTCCAACCAAAACATGAAGATGTTATTGCCTTTTCAAGTGATTATCTTTATGTTGATGGAACTGATTTTGCAGCTATTGAAAAAACTAATAAAATCAGACGTACACTTTACGGTAACATTGTAGAGTCATGGCTCAAGCATGCTAAATCAAGACGCACTATTGCTTTCACTTCTACAATTGAAGAATCTAAAATTCTAGCTGATACCTTTAAAGTATACGGTATTAATGCTAAACACGTTGACGGTTCTGTTATGCCTGATGATGAACGTATGGAAATCATCGATGATTTCCGCCATGGAAACATTCAAGTTCTCTGTAACCAAGGTTTGATTTCAGAAGGTTTTGATGTTCCTGATACATCATGTGTTATTCTTGCTCGTCCAACTAAATCTGTTATTCTTTATCTTCAACAATGTTTCCGTGCCATGCGAAAAGGTTCTAATAAGAACCAAAAAGCTATTATCCTTGACCACGCAAACAACATTTCTAGATTTGGTGACTTGAAAACTGACCGTGGATGGTCACTCACAATGGATAAAGTTGAAAAAGCTTTAGCAACAACTGGCAAAGACAAAAAGCCATCTAAAAACAAAGGTAAAAAATATGATGTTGATTTGAATGAAATTTCAGAAGCTGAAATGATTAAACTCGCAAACGTCAAAAACCCACAATTTGAAAAAGATGTTAAAAAGGCATTAGAAATTGATGGTAAAAAATCTTATCGAGAATTAGTTAAAATTCAAAGACGTTACAAGATTAAAACCCCATCCCACTCAAGTTCAACTTGGGCGTATATGATGGCTGTGTTCCACAATAAGGTGAAACCCTATGTTGGAGAACAATCATAGTTTGATTTCGTATTCGAAATCGGATTAAATTTCGTACCGAATTGTATGAGAAACAATTGAATAATTGTTATATAACGAATTAAATATATCAGAACACAAGTTGTTCTGATTTTTTTTATGAACACATTTATATCCATAAATATAAACAAAAAAATCCGATAAAATCGGATTAATTAGACATTAGTTATATCGTATTAATTCGGAACTATAATTTTGTTTCTCAAAATAATTCTGAATTAAATTTACAAATTCGTTTTCAAAACTTTGGTTCTCAATTTGTATAAATTTTTCGTACCAAACTTTTAAATATATTTTTTGTTGGTCACTATCCAGATTTATAAAACCTAAAAGTCCTTCTTGAGATGAACTATTTATAAAACGTTTTATAATAGCTATAAACAAATCATCTAAATTAGACGATTCAACCATTAAATCTCGTAAAAACATCAACTTCATATTAGAAGTGCATAATTGATTATTATCAATAACTCCATCAAAGTCTGATAATTGCTTACGCATTTCATCTAATCTTGCGTGTGTGATTTTTTTCAAATCGCTACCAGTTATAATACCACCAGCGTAATCATACAAACCTTTATATTTAAAAGGAACATGTTCTAAATTAAATACAAACCTTACACCATAAGTAAGACCAACGCTCATTAACAACTCAACGTCAACATCACACTGTTTATCAGCAATAAGCTCATCTAATTTATCAATAAAAAAGTATCTAGGTTCAAAATTAGTTTCATCACCCTTTAAATAACGTTGATGATTTAAGTTAAAATAAATCTGAGCATTATATACTTCTGCATATTGATTATAATTCTCACGCACACGCTCTAATACTCGATGAAATATATCTGATGTCAAATAATAATTATTTGGTTCATCAAACATATCATAAGATTCTGATGCATATAAACTAAGAGCTTCCAACATCCTAAACGGCATGCTGCTAATCTCAGATTTACCACTTCTATAATTTCTAAGCGTTGATTCTGGGATTTGAGTTTTAGTGCTAATATCTTGAATATTACCTTTTAAAACCTCAATCAAACCATCCTCAGACAACATATTTATATAATTACTTTGTTTCATAACGAAAACCCTTTCTAAACTCACAAATATTATATAACATTTTAACGCTAAATTCAACAATTATCTGCGAGCAGATTTGACAAATCTCAAAAAGTATTGTAAAATAAGTATATATAACATTTAAGGATGATAAAATGAAAACATTTTCTACAAGAAAAACATCAGAAATAAAAACAGATTTTGAGTTACCATTCGCTTTATTCGATGAAGTAAATGAAATTGCTCAAGAAAACAAACAAATCATAGATGTTCCTGATGAAGAATCCATAATTGAGGAACCTGAACAAATCGTTCCAGATTCAGACAAAACAATTATAGAAGTTATTGAACCTGAAACTCAAACTATGGGTGCAACAAAAGACGAGCCTGAAATTCATGAACCTGAAATTGATTACGATTCAATAGACATTAGTGAATTATCCATTGACCAACTTTTACAATTAAAAGTAAATAAGTTTAATATTAATAATGTTACTATTAAACATTTAGGTTATAACACAATTGACGATTATGTTATTACTGAATACGATTTAATTGATAATGAAACTAATAATGTTTTACTGATTATCAACGTAAGACTGAAACAAGTTCGTTTTCAAATTCCAAAACATAAATCTGAACCTGAACAAAAAACCAAAAGTAAAAAATCAAAGAAAAAAGAACAAACACCTCTTGAACAACTAGCTCGTGAAATCCAAAAGGATTTAAAATACAGTTGGTCGGATTGGTTCTAACATTTTACCTATAATAACACTAAAAGAGGACCACCACTCCTCTTTAAGAAAATTTTTTACATTTTTGAACCCTTCATTCAAATTTTTTATAACTAAAATATTGAACAAATATAGCATATTATGGTATAATACATATAGGCTATATTTTTTAGAAAGGACACGAATTGACAAAAACAATTACAACAATACATCATCACTATACGTTTGGAAAAGCTGGATTTGAGACTAGTCAGCAAACAAGAATGACTTTAGCTAAATTAAACAATTTTAACTATCTTCATTTAATATCTAGTCCTCAACCACAAGATTATAAATCTAAATTTAAAGATATTGGTTTCAATTATGGTGACATTCAATCCTTAGATGAATATCTGTTTCAAACAAACGCTACTAAAATTGATAAATTCTTCTATAAATATTTTGATAAACACGGTAATGAAATTGGGTCAGCAACTTATACTGAAACAGCTTCAAAAATACCAATGTGGATATATCGATTCAATAATGAATCTTATACTGAAGAAGATTTAATCATCAAATATTTGACAACTACTACTAACCCTAAAAATCATATATTATTTAGAGATGATAGTCGTTTACAAATGCCAAAATTAGTACGTTTTACAAACACATTCAACTACAAGTATTTTGAATACATTCATCATAATGTTTTATCAGATGGCTATCTTCCAACGCTATCCAAAAAGATTAATTATTTAGTAGCTAACGAAGATATGGCTCTAGATTTACAAAAACTAGGTTTCAAATCAATCTTTTTACCACCAATGTGTATTTTTGAAAAATCTTTAATTTCTAAAAAAATTAAATCTGTGAAAAAATACATCTGGTCTGCTCATTTAGGTGATTATAAGAATTTCAAACTAGCTTTACAAATTATGAAAGATTTGGAAGACACTGAAATCACATTAGATGTTTATGGTGGAACCAAGACCGATTTTGAATCAATTTGTGAATCTATAAATTGTTATCCAAAAAATGTAAACTATATCGGACTCGTTAATACGGTCCCATATCAAAACTACGATGGTTACTTATCAACGTCTAACCACGAAATGTTTTCAAACGCTTGTGTTGAAGCCATGTCTTATGGTTTAAAATGTATTGTCAGTAATTTAAAACATCCTTATCAATTTTATTCTAACATGACTCGTCATGAAGTTGAACTTGCACATAATAAGGATGAATATGTCAATTTATTACTTAAAAATTCTAAAAAAGAATTCATAAGTAATTATCAATTCACATTTTTAAAAAGATATAGTTATGAAAATTGGGCTCCATTATTTAAAGAGCTCGTAGATTAAGAAAGGTTTTTGCTAATGTTCAAACAAAATAAATTGCAAATTTTCTCATTCCGTAAAGTTAAAGGTTATGGTCTTGCTAGTGCAGTAATTGCATCCATGTTCTTAATGCAAGGTGTTGTATCAGCTGACGTTGTAACAACTCCTGATGGTACTAAAACAACGTTATCTAACGATAAAGCTTCTGTAACTGTTGATGCTAACCACTTTAAAGACTCTAATGACAAGTCTGCTAAAGAACTTTATGAAGCTAAAGAATATGAAGCTGATAAAGTGACTACTGGTAAAGATACTGTCTCAGATGAATCTAAAACAGTTGTATCTTATGAAACTGAAGACGGTACAAAATTAAAAGACGATGTTACTAAAACTGCTACTGAAGAAAAAGAACTCAATTATAAAATTGAAGGACCTTCTGGTAAAGAATACACAGGCACTTCTACACCGACTAGTAACGTAAATGCTGATTTAGAAAAGCAAGATACTATCGAAAAAGATGGTGAAAAATATAAATACGTTCGCACAGAAACAACCCAAGGTAACAAAACTGTCTTAACAAACACTCAATTTAATGACGTTGAAACAAAAGCTTCTGTTGAAGGTATGTACAACAATGATGGTTCTATCAAATATGATAAAATCAAAGACGGCTCACGTGTTTGGGTTCTTGAAGAAAAAGAAGACGGAACTTATGGTAATTATGCTCTAATTGAGAACGCTCAAGGTTTATCTGATGAAAAAATTCAAGAAGCTGCTAAAACTGCTACTACTAAGTTCTCAAAAGCTGAAGTGGAAAAACTCGGTGGTATCAAAGATACTGACTCTATTGTAGTATATGAATCTAACACTTATGCTGCACGTAAACAAACTTCTATTCAATATGGTAAAGATTTTTATTTTGCTAATACTGTTAGCAGTTCTAATCTTCATAAAGAATATATAAATGAGATTTATAAAGTTGGTTTAGATGGCTTAGAAAAACAAGGTAATACTTATTACTATAAAGGTAAAGAAGTATCAACAATCGACAATTTCAAAAAATATCCAATAGATGATACACCAAAACCGCGCGGATACGATACAGATAGAGATAACAAATATTGGTTTGAATCATTAGATAGTTACGTCGTATCAACATCTTATTACGATGTTATTAGTGATTTCTTAATTAAACATCCAGATTCACCAATCTTTGCTAATCGACGCGATGATGTATTCTGGGCGCCAGAAGAATATAACTATTTTGCAGAATCATTTGTCGCACGACTAATAAATACATCTTTCAATAAGAAGTATAATCTAACAACTGAAACTGAGAATTTTAATAACAAGCAACTTGAAACTAAAGCTGAAAATTCTAGACCTACTGAGAAAAAGACCTATTCGTTTGTTAAAACCGAGTTGAATGGTGACGAAGACAGTTACTTTGAATCAACTCATAACAACACTGATGATACGTGGAAACAGGAAATTGGATTGTCTTATTCTACAGAAAATGTCGAAAAAGTTCGTAATTGGATAAAAGGTTCTCAATCTTTATCTGGTTACACTATAAGCGACCCGTTTAACGACAAAGACGCTTCAGAAGTATCTAAAGAAGATTATACTAACGCAGTCTTCACTCAAATTTCTAGTATATACTATACAACAATTAAAGATAATTTCACACCTGAACAGATTAAAACGCTTCGTTCTAAATTCGGTGATTCACCGTTTATGCTTGCTGGAAATAGCATCGTAAACAATAATGGAGATGCTGAGATTCTGAATTATTCATTAACAGGTGTTGCCCCTACAATCTATCGTAACTCACTCGGTGTTGTAACTGAAAACACAGAAACATTCACATACCACGATGTAATTACGCCACTACGTGCGTACCGTTTAACTGCCGATAATAACGTAGTCCGTCACGTATATGAACAAGTTAAACGTGGTTCTGTTGTTGCGACATATTCAGATGAAGATGGAAACAAACTTGCAGATGATGTGAATATCAAGACTAATGAGTATGAAGGTGAAGATTATACTACTTCTGCTAAAGAGATTCGACCAATCTATAACTATGAAACGGTAAATGGTCTAACTAAGACTACAACTACGACTTACGAACTCATTAAAACTCCTGATAATGCAAACGGCAAAGTCGTAGCTGAAACAACTACCGTAGTACCTTACGTATATCGTAAGATTGTAACAGTAGATATTAAAGGTTCGGTAATCGCTACATACAAAGATGAAGATGGAAACATTCTTGCGTCTGAGGAGAAAGTCATCACAAATCAAAATGCTGGAACTTACTATGCGGCTGCATCTAAACCGATTCAAGCTGCAACTTCAAGCCAAGAGACAGAGCATAGCAGAAAAGTTACTGTTATCACATACGAACTTATCAAGACTCCAGATAATGAGACAGGCGAAGTTGTTGGTGGTGAAACATTAGTTGTACCTTACGTTTACCGTAAAGTTGTAACAGTCAAAAGTGACGGTGGAGTTGTTGCTACCCATAAAGATACTGAGGGTAACAATTTAGCTCCAAAAGAATTGATTAAATCTCACGCACCAAACGGTGAAGCTTATACTACTTCTGCTAAAGAAATTCCATCTAAAGTTGTCACAGATAAAACACCTGAAGGATTTACTCGTACAACAACTACTACATATACATTAGTTGAGAATCCAACTAATAAAGATGGTAATGTTGTCGGTGGTGATACAATCACTGTTCCTTACGTTTATAAACCAACAACTGATATCAAAATTAACGGTTCAGTAATTGCGACCTATACCACTGAAGATGGTGATAAATTAGCAGATAACGAATCTGTTAAAACAGATGCTCCTGAACGAGAAGCATACACTACTACTGCTAAACAATTTGAATCTAAAACAGAAACATCTGATGTAAACGGTTTGACTAAAACAACCGTAACTAGATATGAACTTATCGAAGAACCAGCTAATAAAGATGGAAATGTTATGGGTAATCAAACTATTACTGTTCCTTATGTTTATCGTAAAGTTGTAACTGAAACTATTAACGGTTCTGTTATTGCAACCTATAAAGATACTGAAGGTAATGAGTTGGCTCCTCAAGAAACTGTTAAAACAAATGAACCAAGTGGTACAGCATATACAACTTCTTCTAAAGAAATTCCAGAAAAAGTTGAAACTGACCAAACTGTAAAAGGTTTAACAAGAGTTACAACTACTCGTTATGAGTTAGTTGAAAACCCATCTAATAAAGACGGTAATGTTGTAGGTGGGGAAACAATCACTGTTCCTTATGTATACAAACCAGTTAAAACAGTTCAAGTTAACGGTTCAGTTATTGCAACTTATAAAACAGAAGACGGTGAAAAACTTGCAGATGATGTAGCAATTAAAACAGACGCTCCTAGTGGTGAAGCATACACAACTGAACGTAAAACGTTTGATAGCGTAACTAAAGAAGAAGATGTTAACGGATTTACTCGTCTAACAACTACTCGTTACGAATTAATTGAAACACCAGCAAACGCTGATGGTAATGTTGAAGCTGACCAAATCACTTACGTTCCTTATGTATACCGTAAAGTTGTTACTGTTTCATTAGATGGTAGTGTTGTTGCTACTCATAAAGATACTGAGGGTAACGAATTATCTCCACAAGAAACGATTAAATCACACACACCAGATGGTGATGCTTATACAACAAATGCTAAATCATTTGACCCAGTTGTAACAACTGATACAGTAGATGGTCTTACAAGAACAACTACTACTACTTATGAATTAGTTGAAACTCCAAGCAATGCAAATGGTCAAGTAAAAGGTGGTGAAACTATTACCGTGCCTTATGTATATAAAAAGGTTGTAAAACAAGACATTAACGGTTCAGTTATTGTAACTCATCATGATGAAAATGGTGTCCAACTTGCACAGGACGAAAAAATCAAAGATAACGTTAAGTCTGGTGAATCTTATACATCTAGTCCAAAACAATTTGATAGTTCAATAACCACTAACCACGTCAATGGTCTCACTCAAACAACTTACGCTCATTATGAGTTAAGTCGTGTTCCATCAAATGACAAAGGTGAAGTTGAAGGTGGTAAAACCACTATTGTACCTTACATCTATCGTCGAGTAGAGCGTATCGTAACAAACGGTTCAGTTGTTGCTACTTATAAAGATACTGATGGTAACGAACTTGCACCTCAAGTAAATGTTAAGACTGACGTTGAGCCAGGTCAAGCCTATGATACTGAAGTTAAGACATTTGCTACTGAATCAATAAGTGAAAGTAAACCAACAGACGATGTTGTAAAAGTAACTGTTACTGAATACAGATTGGTTAAAACACCAGAAAACAAATCAGGTGAAGTTAAAGACGGTCAAACTATCGTTGTTCCTTACGTCTATGAAAAAGTTGTATCTGTTCATTACGAAAATAAAGATAAACCAAAACATGAATTTGAAATTCCTAAAGACGCTCCTAAATTAGAAAAAGATGAGTACAAACTTACTCGCTTCATGTTAGAAGACCGTCAAACAGAAATCAAACCATATGTTGAAGGTTTCGTTGAACCTCTTAAAACAATTGGTAATTACACTTATACAGGAGTAACTGATTCAGATGAAGGTGGTGCTGTTATCACTCACATCTACAAATTAGTTGAACCTGAAGTTCCAACTGTATCTGAATTACCTAAAGATTCACCTGTTCACGATAAACCTGAATATAAAGGTGGCGTTGTCCCTAATGATGCACCTATTCATGATAAGCCTGAATATAAAGGTGGTGTAGTACCTAATGATGCACCTGTTCATGACAAACCTGAATATAATGGCAGTGTAGTTCCTAATGACCCACCTGTTCATGATAAGCCTGAATTCAATGGTGGTGTAGTTCCTAACGATTCACCTGTTCATGATAAACCTGAACTAAAAGTTCCAACACCAGAACTTCCAACACCAGAAGTACCAAGTGTTAAAACAGAAAAACCATCACAACCATTAGAACAAAAACCTCAAGAACAATATGTAACTAAAGAATTACCAAATACTGGTGGTTCTGAATCTAGTGCATTAGGATTACTTGGTTTTGCAGGAGTGATGGGTTCACTACTTCTTCTTAAAAAACAAAAAGAAGATTAATAATGATAAGACACGATAACAATCGTGTCTTTTTTTTATATATAAAATTAGGGCAAATTATTGCCCCGATTTATTATTAGAAATAGTTTCTAAAATAAATCATTTAGAAAATATTGACATCTAGGAAAAATATAGTATAATTATATAGAACTCAGGTTTTTTGAGCATCCCTTCGCTCGTATTTTTCCTGGGTTCTTTTTTCATGGAAAAATTTAGGAGATAATATGGTCACAAAAAGAAATTTAAAAATGCAATTGAAAAAAGTAATTGGTGACAACCTATTGATGGACTCTACATCTTTTTTCAGTCTTTATTTAAAACCTGATACATTATGCGTTGCATATAATACATTAACAAAAGAATTCATTTCTGATGAAGAATTAAACCAAATATTAACAAAAATTAAATCTCAGGTAGAAGATTTAAATGTGAATATAAAAGGATTAAGATTTGATATAAACACACAGCTAATAACCTATACATTCAAAGAAAAAGCATTAGAAATTTCAACATATAACATTGATAATCTCTATAAAACATATATAAACTATCTACAATTCACACCATCTCCTCTAAAAGAATATGGCAAACCAGCAATTAGAATAATCTATTATGATAATTTAACGGTGCTATCAAGAATGTCTAATAAAGGATTCATTCCCACACCATTTAAATTTAATATAGACTTTTTAGAAAATGACAAATCATTTATTCTAAAATTAAAAGAATTTCAACTTGTTAAGGATTTAAAAACAGAATCTGATTTGACCCATTATCATTATTCAAAAAATCAAAACTTTAATTATAATCAAGTTTTAAAATACAAATCTAGAAACGATTTTCTCTTAAACGAATGGAAAACACTATCACAACTAACAACCTATCTAAACATCAACAAATTCACTTATGATGAACTATTTATGTTTAGAAAAATCAAACCTAGATTTACAGATACTGAATTTAGACGTCTAATAAATTGGTACCATAAAAACAAAGAATGGTATAGAGAAAACTTTATATGTTCTCAAGAAAAGCTATTTGAACGTTACATAAAAGATAAATGTTCTTATAGTACATGTAAGAAGAATAAACACGATTATATTTATCTATCAGTTGATATTTTAGATATGAACAAATATCTAAAATCAAAAATCGAATTTAATGCTACGTCTTACAACGGTTTAAAAAGATATCATGATGACTTAGTTCAAAAACTAAGATTAAGAAAAGCTAAGACAGATAAAAATCCATTTAAACTAAAAGATAAATGGATTGAAATTCATGATTTATTAAAGAAATCAAAATTGAAGATTAAACACCTCAATTCTACTTATTTATTGGATAAAGAAAGCGCAGACATGCAACACTGCGTCGAAATTTATGCTAAAAAAGTCAAATCTGGAAGTTCTTATATCTTCCACATTGATTATTATAAAAAGCCTTATACGTGTGAACTCGTATTTAGAAAAGATAACATTGTTATTAATCAATTATACGGAAAATATAACCAACAACCTGAACCAAAACTAAGACAAAAATTAGAAAAATTGTTAGAAAAAATCAATAATTAACATTTCTATTTATAGAAAGGAGATATACTTTTGAGAAAATTTCACGAAAAACACAAAGACCTTTTAACAGCAGAAGGTTTTGTTATGGTTTCACAATCAGAAAACAATACAAATTATAAACGTAATGATGATATGTTCATTAATATCACAAAAAAGAATGATGATTATGTAATTGTTAAATCAATTTTACCAAATCATGATGTTGAATACACAACAACAATCAGCATCGATGACCCTACAAACATCTTTGAACGTCTAATTAGACGCTTTCATAATCCAGATGTTTATCAAATCAAATAGAAAGGCTCCCTAAATATGTTAGATAATGTACACATTAATCAACTTAATGAAATAATGGAAAAACAAGAACAAGAAATTGAAAATCTTGTCCAAGATGTTACTCGTGATATTATATACAACTTTAAAACAGACGCATCTCGAATCATTTCAAAACAAAAAGAACCTTATTTAAAAGAAATTTTAGATTCTTATCAAACAAACTCAACTATTGAGAATAAATATAATGCCAGTGATATTTTAACAATTCTTGAAAATATTTTCGATGAACTAAGACTAACTGAAATTGAGGAATAATCATGTCTAATAAAAATCAAGAAACTTATTTCAATTGTAAACATTGCAAAAACAAAATTATATTAACAGATTATCCAACTCTAACAAAAGAAAATTTCAATTATTGTCCATACTGCGGAAGACCACTCGAAAAATAACTCAAAAAGAAAGGAACTCACATGACTAGCTACATTTATTTATCAGACATTCATGCAAACTATGAAGCATTAAAACACTTAAAAGATTTACCTGAATTTAATGACCCATCATGTGAATTCCGTTTTGGTGGAGATTACATTGATGGTTATGACCTTCAACCAAAGGCAACCATTAATACTCTACATTTCATCAAGGAACTATGCGATTCAGGCAAAGCTAAAGCCGTGGTTGGAAACCACGACCAATTTATTATTGACCAAGTTTATTATCCACATAGAACAAATTGGTGGAGAATGAATGGTCGTGAACAAACCTTAGAAAATCTAGGTATCCCTTACGCCAACGAAGAAAATCTAAAAGAACTACTTCTTTACTACTACCACAATGAATTAGAATGGTTGAAATCACTACAATTTTGTACAATTGATAGCAACAATATTATGGTTCACGCAGGTTTTGATTTAGACATTTCATTAAAACAACAAAATCCAAACACAATGATTTGGACTAGAGACCCATATATTGAATCCACAAACTACTTAACTGAAGTTGATTTACATCCAGATTTCAAAAACAAAACCATTATTACAGGACATACCCCAACAAAAGGGATTTCAGTAAATGGTAAAACAAATAATGATTGTTCAATCATAAAAGATGAAATGAAACATAAGGGTTCTACCATTTTGACTCGATATTTCATCGATGGTGGCTCCAAATCTGGACTAGAATCTGGTCGCATTAATCTTTTAAAGCTCGACCAAAATGGGTCAGAAATCTGGAGCGGATATCTCGACCAAAATGGTGTCCATTATTATTAGAAAGGTCAAAACAAATGAACAAAATTTACAGACCAAAAAATTACGACCCAAATCCATGTGAATTCATGGTCTATGTCGAACCAGAACCTGAAGTCACAGATAAACAAAATCTAATATATGTATATTGCAACACCAATTACAAATATGCTCACTATTGGTCAAATAATTGGCGCAAAACACATGGATACCCACTGAAAAGAAAACAGGTTAACAAAAAACCTGTTATTTACTTAAAACCAGAAGTTAGTGATTACTAGAAAGGATACAAACAAAATGGCAAAAAAAGTATACGATTGCGTACTAGTTGAAACCAGTGAATCAGAAAACCTATATATTGACGAAATTCAAGAAACTTTAAAATTGCTTCCAAAAAATCAACAAATCAGCGTCTTTGATACTGGTTTGATTTATATCGAAAAAGATTTTTGCGCTCAAGGTTTCGCAACACCTGAACTACTATATTATGTAAACTTTGATATCAATGCACTCATCAATTTAGTGTTTACTAAATACAACCCAGACGAATTGAAACCTCAAGAATTCACCATTGTATTCGATAATGGTTCAAAATTTGCATTTTTAGTGAAATAGAAAGGTGACAATAATGTTTTATGAAGATGAAAAACTAGACCAATTTATTAAACAAATTGTTCAAGAACAAAACGAATCTGAACAAATGGAAACTATCGTTCTCAATTACTTCAAAAACAAATCTATGTCTGAAATCATAGAGTTTACAAGTTCAGAAGATTATAAAGAGCTTGTTAAACAATTAAAACCTATTAGACAATACACATACGATTTTGACTATTACTACGATATCGATTATTTCTTGTTCAAAGAATTCTCTAAAAGAGCTGTTGAACTCCAATTTTTAGATGTTGTTCCTGAAGAACTAATTGATATAAAATTTTTAGACATCTATATTTTAGAAGAAAATAACCAATTTTGTCTTTTAGTCTCAGAAATGGGTCAAGGTAACCGAATCCATTATTTCCAAAAATTTGAAATCAAATCAAAAGAAATGCAACTAACTTATGATTTTTCAAAAGAATTAAAACATTTGAAAGAAAAATATGATAAAAAACTGAAAGGTTAATTCATGCTAGAACTATTACACGCACTAAAACAACACATCAACAACAATTACGAAAAAGTTGTAAAAACAACAGAGACAAGCGTTTATTTCGAACGCACAAAAGCTAACGACATTAAAGAAATTTTTAGAATTAATTTTACTGACAATAACATCAAATATTATTGCGTCAATCATCAAGCAACCGTTGACAATATTAAAAACATTGAGCCTGATGATGAAACCAGCTTCAATAACACTGAAGACATTATTAACTACTTATACCAGTAAGGAATAATTATGAATGACAAAAAATTAAACCAACTACTCGAATATTTATTGAAAAAAATTAACGCTGAAACAGATAGAATCATTCTCACTGACCCATATTACATTTTATTTATCAGATATGAGGAAGATATCAACAAATATTTCATCTATGACATCACCTACGCTAACGCTGAAAAACAATATTCTCTTGATGTTTATGTGTCAGAAGATAAACCAGAATTATATAATGAACTATCTATTGCCGAAGATTATGAAAACAATAAACATCAACATGTTTCCCGTGAAACACCTGAACAAATTTTTGACTTTATCAATGATTAGAAAGGAGAAACAATGCCAGATTTTCCAACATACTACGGAATTTTAGATAATAATCAATTACGTCTAGGATTTGCCTACACCTCTATTCTAGAACTATTAGACCAGGTTAGTGACCAAATTATGCAAGTTACTGATGATGAAGAAATTTTAAAATTAAAAGATGAACCTAAAACGGAATTTACTGATTTAGAAATCATTAGATTACACGGATTTGAAATTTGTCAAATCCCAGCATATATTGCTGAAGATATTATGCATGAACAATCAGCAGTTGTTAATATGGATGACCAATACTTTTACGATGGTTCATTAAAATTTGTAACAAAACTAGAATACGAGGATATTTTAAAATGACATTTCTTAAAAACTATGAAATCCAACACCTAGACAGAAACTATGATTTTCTAGTAAGACATCTACAAGATGCTACACAAAACAATGAGCTTCAAATCACAAAAGATGGATTAGATAATCTGATTAATGTTTTAAAACATAACATCGTACTTGAAGACGAAGTTAGAGACATCAAGGATGCAGCTAGAGAAGAAGGTCACGAAGATGGCTACGAAGACGGATATGACGAAGGTTATAATCAAGCTCTTGCTGATAACAACATTGATAACCCATAACACAAACGAGGACGCCACAGGACGTCCTCTGTTGCGTTTAAAAAACAATCAGGTCTGATTGTACCCTAATTAATAAAAACTCCGTCAGGAGCCAAATATGAGCTCCTAGAAAGGATACAACATGAAATCACAAATTTTAACATTTTTTGAAGGTGAAATCAATGATGTTAAATTCAATAATGAACAAATCTATTACTCAACAGAATATATCTTAGACAAAATCGAAGAACAATTTGGTGAAATTTATAATAATGATTTCGTTGAAGAACTACGAAATTTCATTAACATTTATATGAATAAAATGGATTATCCAGCATATGCTAAACTTGAAAGCATCATGACATCAAACATTGAAGACGCTAAAACCTTTGAACAAATTATATTCACAGAACCTTACATTCAATATTTGAATGATGGTCTATCAACAGGACTTTATACAAAATGACTTTTGTTGCAATTTCAACAGCAGTTTTAGCATTCATAAGACTTCTCAAAATTATTTATTTTGGTTCAAAAAATGAAAATGTAAAATTAGACGGTGTTATTTTTATATTATACGTCTTAATTACACTTCTAATACTGGCAATATTATATTTATAAGGATAAAAAATATGAACAAAGAAAAATCTATTATTCTAAATAAATTATTAGAAAATGATTCAAATCTCAAATCCGAATTAGTAAATTTATACGAATTCAACTATTGTATAGAAGACAACCTTGATTTTGAAGACCACTTAACAGTAAACGAATGTCAAATTGTCAATTACGTCTTACAAAAACATAATTATGACTCAATTTTTGAATTTCAAGATGAACCAGTTTCTTATTTAATCGCTGAAAACCTAGACAATTGGGCTAAAGATTTAATCACTGAACTTCAATTCGAATATCGTTATTGTGATATCGAATTTAGAACAGATGATAATGGTGATTTACAAAGCAATGAACTCTTAAAACGAAATGCAGAACCCACAGGTATGTATTTAGTCTTATGTGCCCCAAACGGTTCAACTGTTATGGCTGAAATTGAATTTGAAAATTTTGATGAATCAACCGATTCAATCATTGCAATCATTAATAAAGAAAAACATAAAATGACAAAAGAAATTCAAAGAGTTTGTAACGACTTCGACCCTGATTACGAGTTCGAAGAACTCTGGGAAAGAAGTTCAAAAATCAGTGCTCGTGAATTCTTAGAAATCCTAGACCAAGACCAAGAATTCTTCCAAGAAAGACTTGATTATCTATAAAAGGAGTAATAACATGTCAAGATATAAATATACTGTAGACACATACGGAATTGCAATCCCATCACATTCTAAAGAATATAAGTATGTATTAGAAAAACTAAAAACCCTACACCCAGACTATTTTAATGACGGCGAAGATGAATTTGAGCATCTTTATTATATCAATGATATCGAAGAAAATATCAGTCATCATCATAATGTTGTAATTTATGAAATCGAAACACTTAAAGATAACAAATCCATTACCATTTCAGATTTAACTGGACTTTTAGTTCTTCATGGTGACCATGAAAAACCAACACTTGTTACGTCACCATTTAAATCAAATCAAGAATGTATTAACTACTATAAAAATCAATTCGGGAATATTCTCCCTGATGATTTTAACTATGAATGCACTATTGCTAAAATTCATATTGAAGCATGGGATTAAAAACAAGGAGACTAACCATGGAAGAAATTCGCTTTAAAATCAATTTTGAAGAAAAAGAATATACATTAGATGATTGTCCAGAAGAAATCACCCATGTCAATTACATTGTATTTCCAATTTTAGATAGAGATATCATTGTTTACGCACCATACGATACTTGTGGTTTCCACAAACTTACTGCAAAAGAACAATTAGAAAACATTCAAGAAGCTTACGAACAAGAAAACATAGCTAATTCAAGCCTTGAGGATATTTTCAATAAACTAGACACAGAATACCAAGAAAACATTATTGACTGGGTTCCATTTGATGATGATTTTTTCGAAAACTATTTCAATGATGACCCACAAGAAGCTGCTAGAGCAACCTATTTTGGTAACATTAGAAACTGGAATGACCCATATATCCATTTTAATGCATATGGGAATTTAGAAACAACACATCGTATCGATTATGAGCCTTATGATGAAGAAATTTTAGAAGCATGGCTAACACAGACATTTGAATAATTGAAAGGAAACACTACACAATGTCAAACATAACAACCATTCAACAACTACGTGCAAATATTCAACAAATCAACATCATCAAAACTCAAAACCGCATACTACTTTCACAATTCGTAACATCCGATGAGTTTTTAGATATGCTAAACGATACAAGATTATCAGCTGAACCAATCGAAACATTTGTTATCGATAACACTATTCAAATCATATATTCTTACAAAAATTTAGGTTTCAAAATCATTTTAACCGACAAAGAAATCGTTGATACACAACTTGAAACAATTCTCAAAGACAAAATTTTAACTACAATTGAAGAAATTGATTATAATCGAAATGATATCGAAAATACAGCTAAACTAATTGCGGAGAAATTTGACAATGACAAAAAATAATAAAAAGAAACATCTATGTTACGAATGTGGACGTGAAATCAATAAAGATTTCTACAAAGAAATGTATGAAGACGGCTTTGAATATGACAAATGCGATATTCGATGCAAAAACTGCATCGAACGTGAAAACGCATATGCAATTCTAGCCGATTGTGGCGTACCATTTGACCAATATGGTGAACCAATTGGTATTTGGTCTGATTAATAAAAAAACAAAAACCTAGTGTCAATACTAGGTTTCTTTTTAGGTGAACTTCTCGATAAACAAATGCACCACATGTGGTGCCGATTTGTTTACTAGAAAAAAATTAACAAATCACTAAAGATTAGAAAGGAATATCATGTTAGACATTAGACACTACTACTGTTCAAATTGTAATTACCATGGTGACCAAGAAATTCAGGTTACAAATAAATCTGAAATTCTTTTAAATCCACCATGTCCAGTATGTAAGCAAAATGAATTTTACCACAATATCTTAGATTATAAATTAAAAGATGATGATTCAGAAAAAGGTGGTATTTCACATAGTGAATACACACTAGATGAATATCTAGATGAAAACAATTTAGATGTTGATTTATTATTAAGTGAACCAAATCTTAAAAAATTAAATAACCATTTAGTTAAATCAGGAATCAAACCAATTCCCATCAGACAAAAAGTTGATTACGACAAATCACCATTTTCAATCGACGGTTTGATTTTGGAAGATGATTTTTCAGAATCAGAAATTATTAAAATCAATAAATTCTTAAAACAAATGAATGATTTGAAAACACTTAACAACATTAAACTTCTCAAAGCATCGGATACTGTAAAAGCTCTAATCTATGAATTAATTGACCAAACTTTAGATTCATTTGTATACGATATCTGTAACTACCATGAAGATTATTATACTAAAGATGATTTCTTACAAAACGTTGATTCCTTATTGAGCCTAGACCCTCAAGTACAACACGAGTGTATATATCAATATTTATATGACGAAATCACACTAAAAACATTTAATTATTATATGAATAATCAAGATGCTTTTGTTGAATTATATATCCAAATTTTAACATGAAGGAGTATAAAAATGGAACAAAATATTGTAATGAAAATCACACATGAATGTAATCCCAATGAAGCTCGATTTAGAGCTGGTGATTTTTTAATTAGAACAGAAACCGCATTAAACAAAGTAAAAAACCATAAAGGTTTTCCATCAATCTATATTTTTCCAAATAAATATTATACTATCGAAAAATCAACCATTGAGGATGTTAAAAATTCAAAAAATGTAAAATACCATTACATTTCACATAAAACACCAGACGCTATTATTTTTACAATTGAAACAATCAGCAAAGAAGCTGCTCTTGAAAAATTATCAAATAAAAAACGAATCGCAATTAAATTTGATGATGATAGACTACTAAAAGAAGTTCTCAGTGAAGATGAACAACTAAATTTTCTAAAAGAAGTCGCACAATACGAATCCGAATGTGTATTAAATGAAGATTGGACAAACTGGACTAGTATACTTCATAAACAACCTCAAATTAATTATTACAAAAATCTTAAATCAGATGATGAACGTCAAATTTATGCTGACGCAATCGGACAACAATATGCTTTAAATCTTCTTTTAGGTCCAATTTCAGTTCTCACAGATAGCTACGATTTAGATTGCATCAACACCTTCTTTAAAAACACCGAATTTTATTTTGATGACAGTATCAATCAAGATAAACCTCAAGATGATAGTGAATACCTAACATCATTAAGAATCAAAGAATTATAGTTACCAGCAGACCACTTCAATTTAGATGATAATGTTAAAACAAAAACCATAAATGGTATCGAGTGTATTCAAATTGATGATGCTATTGAGCAATATTCATTCACAAATAATAGAATTCGTTATGACTCACACTGGTATGGTGATTTTTTAATTAAATTATAAAGAGGTGACCAAATGTCAAAAATCTCATTACAACAAATCAGACCTAATTGTAATTACGTTGAACTTGAAGATAGAAGCATCTTGTTCAGCTACGAATCTCCAATTCTAGAAATTAAAGATAATCATATCACTAAAATGTATGATGATTATAATTATAGTACAACTACAAGTAAACACATTAATCAATTCATCGACCAATATGGATTTTTAATCCTAGATGAAACAAACATTTATCCACTTGATAATAGAAAACGTAAGAAATTACTAGATGAATTTTATAAGAAACAGTAGAGGTAACCAATGAAAAAATTAATAGTTCTACTACTATTACCATTACTCTTTATAATCAAACCAATCTCAGCTCACGCTGAGACACAAATCCCTGAAAGACCAACTAATGGTATATATGACCCAAAAAATTATGTTACCAATAAAGTATCATCAAGATTAGCAGAATTTAATTCAACATCTGACACACAAATTGCTGTATACATCGTTGATACTTTGGATGGTAAAAATATCGATGACCAAGCCAACGCTATTGCTAAAGCTTGGCAGATTGGATATTCTGATACAAATAAAGGTATTCTCATTGCTATTGCAATTAAAGATAGAAAGTTTAGAATTGAAACCTCAAATGAAGCATCTAAATCATTAACAAAAACAAACATTGATTCAATTTTAAGCGCATCTAAATCTTATATGCGCAAAGAAGATTATGATGGTGCAGTTATTAACATGATTAATCTTATACAAGATTACATCAAAACCAACAATCAACCAAAAAAAGAAAACAATAGTCAAGGTATTTTTCAATTCGAAAACAATTCTAACCAAGGTGAACGTTCAGTTAACAACAATGCTTTTGAAGAATATCAACAAAAAGAAACTATAAGAATCTTAAAAGCTATGGCTATTGCTGGTGGAATTATGGGTCTAATCATAGGTCTACCATCAGCTTTTGATTTTATGAATAAATTATCGTATAAAAAACGTTCTAAATTCACATATAATGGTCCAGATAAACTTACACCAAAAGATTCAGATTTTCAACCAAATAAAACTTGGACTAGTGACCGAACAAAGAACTTTTGGAAAAACGAATACAAAAACCGTTCACAATTCACATACAACGGTTCTGATAAACTATATCCAGGCGACATCAATTTCGTAGATAATTCATCATGGACAGTAAAAAGAATTGAAGACTATGAAAATAAAAAAGCTGAAGAATTAGCTAAAAAATTAGAAGAAGAAAAACGTCAACAAGAAGAACGTCTAAAACGTTCACAATATGACTATCAAGGTGAAGACAAACTTTACCCTAATAATGTAAACTTCGTATCAAATGATACATGGACTACACTTCTTATTGCAAACTATCTGAGTGACCTAAAATCACAAAATCATAATGATTACCATTCAAGTAGTCATAGTTCATATAATGATTATTCAAGCTCGAGTTCTTCATCAAGCTTTGATTCATCTTCGTCTTGGTCATCAAGTGACTGGGGTGGTGGTGGATTTGATGGTGGTGGTTCATCAGGTGATTGGTAACCATCTCTAAACACATCTGAGACTTCTCAGAATGGCTCAGATTCGATTCTAAACACAATCTGATATAAATAGACTACCTATCGCCAAAATGGCGTAGAGAACAAATTAGACAGTTTGAGAGACTCGTAATCGAGTTTCTCATTTTATCTATTATTTTGTACCACAAGTGGTACCGATTTTTATTAAGACACATAATTAATATGTATCTTAATAAATGTTTAAATAAATAATAAAACTAGGAGCATTCAAATGACACTACCTATTACAACACTTGAATATAAAGACCTTATTGCTAAAGCTAGAACCTTAAAAGAACAGCTTGATAATAACAATTTAGATAAATCTTTTTTAAAAGAGTTTATTAAATTTACACTAGATACAGCACCAAAAGATTTTGATACAACAAAATTAACAAAAGACGATATTAAAACCCTATTTGTTAAATATTTAAAAAAAGAATATCCTAATAAAAAATATTGGCATTATTGGGATTATAGAGATGAATTAGCATCAAGTGACCTTGAAGAAATTCTCAAATTAGCAAATCTTGAAAACGCTGAATCCTTTGTTCAAGCTGCAACATGGTATATTTTTCAAGAATATCCTGAAACAGACTCATACGACCTCGATTATGTCATTAATGAATTTTATAATACATACAGTGAAAAAGTTGATGAAATTAAAGACCTTCTCGATTGGGAAGAATATTCATTCTTATCCGACATCTTTTATAACACCATTGATTATGACCTCGACGTAGAAACACTTCTCAGTCATTCTGCACCAGAAGACCTAACCGTTTATTTTGGTGAAACATGGGATGACGCATACGCTGATATTGAATATGACTTCATTCAAATGTTCGATGAACCTGAATTTCTCACAAATGAACGTAACACTCCGATTGATTGGCTTATGCAAACACAAGGTTACAGTCGTGAAGATTTAGTTTCAGAAGAAAAACGTGAAAAATCAGTATTCTTAACAACAATTTACGAAGAACTTTTCAATTATATGAATGGTCTTGAAGGTTGTCAACTTATTGCTATCCCTGATTCAGATGATTTTGAAGCAATTTTAAATCTCACTCGACGTAAAAATGTCAAAATCAATAAGGGAACCAATTTCGGATTCTTTAATCGAATCCATGGTTCAGGTTGTGGGCTATCAATTGAACTAGAAAAAGACATCATTATTGACGAAAACTCACCAGTTTATGAAGTAACTCTCAAACAATATAACTCAAGATTTGATTATTCACCAAATCCAGTATATGGTCTAGCTCGTAGATTCCATGGTAACGACCTTGAAGTTATTGACGAAAGTGAGATTGACTAATATGTTTAAATTTCAAACTCAACTCAATAATCTAGAAAAACACTTAAAAACACAAGGTGATTTTAAAGTTAAAATACACAAACATGATGATTTGTTTTATGAAATCAGTCACCCTAATTTCCTAAACACATACATGAATAAATTTGAAACAAATGATGATTTATCAAATCCACCATTTAGATTGGATGATTTCATCGATTCAACTAAAGAAAAGCTTAAATTATTTGAAGAATATTTCAAATATTTTAACGAATCAGATAAATATAACATTCAATTTTTAAATTCTCACACAGACCAATTGGATATTGTCATCACACATATTGACACCAATCGAAAATACTTTTTATTCCAAATGTATGATGTTGTTAAACAAAAATATCCAATGTTCAATTTGTATAGAGAAATAGTATTTTCTCCCATTGATGGAAAATCTAAATGGGTAAATCTAACGAGCCCACCAGCTATGCATATTGAATTAACGAAGTTTAATAGAAAACCTAAACCTTTTGAACTAAATAATACAATTTTAAATGAATTAAAAATTGATACTCAAAACTATGTTTCATACAAGTAGAAAGGAATCTCATGTTTACAGCACCAACTGACAAATATACAAAATACTTCTATCTTAATTATCAGGTTGTTGACGAATTTTTGACCAGACTATATCCAGATGGAATTATGGATATTCAATGCTATGACGGTTGTTTAGTAGATAACTTCATCGGTTACGGACCATTTGATTTCAACGAAATTGATTGGGATGAAAAACCTAAGAATGTAACGTATGACTATGTTGTAGTTTTGGAAAAACCCACATCTTCTTGGTCAAGTGGTCAAGAAGTCTACTTCACTAATGATGAAGAATGGGTTGAACAAATTCGTGAACAATTTGAAAAGGATTATGAGGATGAATAAATGACAAATAAAGAATTTAACCAAGAATTATTAGCTGATATTTTGGTAAATGCAATTTACAACATAGATAAAAATAATTACGATTCAAATAATGACGAAGATGATATTGAAGGAGATGCAATTGACCAGCTCGCAAAAGAAAACATCATAATCTTAGCTAACCAATTATTATCCAAAGAAACATTATCACAATATCCTGAATTTAAACTAAAGAAACCTGATTTATTTTCAAAACTAAATGACGCTACAACTGAAGCTAAAAATGCATTAGAAGCTAAACGTGATATTTTACACCAGATTTGTCTTAATATCATGGAAGATTTTCCAGAACTTAGTGCCGTATCTATAGAAAGTGTAGAATACGGAGTTATCAAAATTATGCGCTCATCTAAAACATATGATGTCACAACACACATTGTAATCAATGACGAAAACCAATTAAAACATGACATTAAAGAATTTTTAAACAAAAGTTAAAAAAGAGAGGAAACTAAATAATGGGACAACGCCTTGTTATTCTAAACTCAACACCATTCATCCAAACAGATGACCAAATCGACACAAGTGCAATTTACTATCATTGGTCAGCTTATACTGATTCAGCCGTAGTTGAAATTACAAATCTTAGAGATTCGGTTGAAGAATATTATCATAAAAATTACAATCCGAATGTAAACAGACTCGATTTCTTCAACCTAGCTTGTCTAAATGCTATTTCTGGTATTGCACCACAATATGAAGAATCAATCAAATATATTGAATCGTTAACGAATCAACCATATGATTCATCTCACGTCAATAGAAATGACGGAATGATTGGTTTTACTCCAACAGATATTGACCACATTCTAGATTGGTCTGAAGGTACAGTTGATATCAATTGGGTTTTTGATAAATACGGACATCCTGATATTCACAAATCAACATTTTGTTATGAATCATTAGTAAGTTCATGGGATGTTGAAGATTTCAAAGAAGCATTTGACAAAACTGATTCAGATGTTGAAAAAATCAAGAAAATTAGATTCAACATTGATTTATATGAAATTCCACTTTCTGAATCCGATATTCTATACGATAAATTACCAGAATTCTGGTATGACCCATCTATCGATAGAATTTATAGTCATATCGCTTAGAAAGTAGGTTCTATGATTACAGATGATTTAAAATTAGAAATCTCAGATTTTTCAGATTGGTGTGCCAACAATCAAAATCTTAAACACTACAAATTGGTAACACAATTATTTGATAATAAAAAAGTAACTGAAATTTATGGTGAATTCCAAAAAGTGATTGATGAATACCCATTACCAAAAGATATGTACTTTGTAACTACAACCTATAATAATGCATATTTTAGCTTAAATGGTAAAATCATTAATGAAAAATCATTAACTTATTATCTTTCTAAAAAAGAAAATCCAAAAGATGAATTTCTCAGAATTAGAAATAAATTCAAAGTAGCAATTCCATATTTACAATTTAGATTTGCTGATATTGTTGAAAAACATCTTGAAAATGATGTTATTGCGTCTATCATTAATGAACGCTTAAATCAAAGATTAACTATTAATGAAGTAGCTGAAAAAGCTGAAATTGAAATTTCATTATTAAATAAAATTGAAACTAGAAAACAAACACCTAGTCTCAGAATTTTGTATAAAATTGTAAACGCATTAAATAAACACTTAAAACTAATCTAACTACTTAGGTGAAGCTATTGCTAAAACAGCAATCGACATAACATATAGTTAACTAAAATAAATTCTTAAAAATGGCTACTATTTAGTAGCCATTTTCATAGAGTTTATTTATATAAAGGAGACAAAAAATGACTGAAACACTGAAAAATCTAATCAAAGAAGAAAATCTAAAATACGAATATTTCAACCAACTAATTGAAAATTCTAATTCTGAAGAAGATTTGTTAGAAAACAAACTTCGTCGCAGACAATTTATTAAAGATTATGCTCAAAAATTACATGATTATATCTGGGAACAACTTCCTGATTTAACACCTAAAGAATGTGTTATTTTTGATATGGTTCCATATACAATTTGGAACGAAATGTCAGAAAAATACACTACAATTATTGATAAAATTAAAGAATTGCATAACTAAATGAGGTGATACATGATTGCAAAACTACTATTTATTTTATATAAACAAGAAGACCATGTTATTCCAAAACATTACTATAAAATATTAAGACTAATCTTTTGTCTATCTTATTTTATCGCAATTATCACACTATCCAAAACCGTTTCAAATCCAAATGATATTCATTTCAATTTAACTCAAATCATTATATTATTTTTCACAACCATTGTCATTCCTGCTGATATTCTAGACCATACTGGTCGTGAAGAAAATATTTTATTAAAAAATTTAGAATACACATTCATCAGCAAGCTATCTCAACCAAAAATTATTTACGATTCATCAAAAAATCTCGATTTTCTTACATTCCATGATATTGCATCATCAGAATCAGTCTACACAATGGTCTCTTACAATTTTAAAGAAATTAAAGAAACCGAAAAGTTCAAGGTCCTGAAATTAAACAAAAAACATGACACATCAGACACCTATTATATGGGTGAAAATCATGTTTATGATAATGCAAAAAAATTATACGAAATCGATAAAATTGAAGTCTATGATGCAAAAATTAAAACAACAGTTTTTAAACGAAAAACTGTTAAAACTGTTAAAATAATTGATTTTTATTGGAAAGGAAAAGACAAATAATGGTCAAAGACAAACTAAATTTCATTGTCACAACATTAAATGGATACGTCATTGAACGTGTCCCTCTAGCTGATTACGAAACTGAATCAGCCAACGATATCATTAATAAACTATTTGAACAAACCTTTAATTCTAAACACATTGGTGAATTCAACTATGTTGATGACATAGCAGGAAATGTTGATGATATGGAATCTTTTATCACACACAAAAACAATCTTAAGTGTGATAATGATGATAGTCCTGAATTTTCAATTAAGAAAAATTATTACATTGAAACCTATCACACTAATATTGGATATTTTCCTGACTTCTATGTCGGACTTGAAGTCAAATAAATCTTATTAAAATTAAAATCTATAAATTGGCACAAATTATTGTGCCGATTTTAATATAGAAATATAAAACAATAAGGAGTATAAATTATGAAAAAAGTAACTCTTGTTACTGCACTCACATTGTCACTTACATTCCTGGCAACATCAAGCATTAAAGCTGATGAAACCACAACCACTAGTGAACCAACCACAACGGTTACTTCAACACAAGTTACAACAGATATAAAATCAACTTCTGAATCACCTATCACAACAGCTGCTGAAACATCAGTTGAACAACCATCAACTTCAACTTCAACAGCAGAAACACTTGTTACAAAAACTGATACAGAAATTACTGTAACTAATCCAAAGGTAACAGTAGACCAATCAGATGGAGCTGGAAAATATAATGCTTTCAAAGTAAAATATGAAAACATTACAATTCCAGATGAAATTTCAGTTAATGAAGGTGACAAAGTTGTTTTAACTTTACCTAAAGAAGTCAAGTTCCAAACATCGTTTGAATTTGATGTTAAAAACCCAACACAAGATGTTGTAGGTAAAGCTTACGCTGATTCAGAATCAGGTAAGTTAACAACTATTTTCAACAGTTATTTCCAAAATCATCAACTCAACAAACAAATGTCATTGACATTTGACGAACGTTGGACCGATGCTGTTGAATCAGGTAAACCTGTATCTGTCAACTTCAATGGCACAATTGTAACAACCAACATTGCAGCCGAACAAGAAATCGGTAAGGATGAATTAGTTGCTAAATGGGGTGGTCAAGATAAAGATGACCCAACAGTTATCAATTGGACTGTACGTGTTAACTATGCACGTCGTGTCCTCAATGTTGTCAAACTTCTTGATACTATGAGCGATAACCAAAAACTCATAGATGACTATCTTGAAGTGAAATACGTTGATAGTGTTGAACCTTGGATTGAAGCAGGCGATGCAAAAGAGCTTGTAAAATCTATGGTCAAAACTGAAAACGGTTTTGAATTAACACTTAATCGTTTGGAACGAATGGTTTACGTTAACTATAAAACTAAGTTAACTAATCCAGTAAAAGATAGTGTTAACCCAACTAATAAAGTTACACTAACATCTGATGATGTCACAGCTAAACATGAAATCGGTGTATCTCTTGTTGGTGGTCGTGGTGACGCAGTTGGTGAAAACAAACCTGAACCAACAGAACCTGAGAAACCAGTTGAACCAACTAAGCCAACATGGGAACTTCCTAATGACGCACCTGTTGTTGAAATTCCAGAATTGGATATTAAAGACATCCCAATGATGCCACCAGCACCAGTGCTTGAAGTTCCAGAGTTGCCGTTAGAGGATATTCCACTTCTTCCACCTGCTCCAATTTTGGAAAAACCTTACCTTCCAATTGAAGACATTCCGATGATGCCACCAGCACCAATCTTGGATTTGCCTGAATTGAAGATTACGGAAGAACCAAAAGAAACTCCAACATCTCCAACATCTGAAAAACCTGTTGGAAAAGATAATAAACCAAAAGATAACACTCCCGTACCAAATACTACTGCACCAACTACTCCAGTGAAAGATTCTTCAGAGAAAAACACTCCTGTTGAAAACACTTCAGTGGAAAAAATTGAAAATGATGTTATCCAAAAACAAGAATCTGAAAGCACAAAAACGCTTCCAAACACAGGTGAATCATCATCTGCTATTTTGCTAACCATCGGTTTAACATTTACCGCTATTGGTTTAACAATTCTCAGCAACTTAGCATTTACATTGCTTCGTAAAAAATAATCTTACCAACAAATTGGCACCGTAATGGTGCCGATTTTTTTTATGAAAAACCTAACTAAAAACAAATGCAGTAAATTTAAAATTCTTCCACTTGAAAGGAAAATAAGATGCCTAAACCAAATTTAGAAATGATTAAAACTGAATTAAATATTCCAAAGTTAGAACCATTAACTCAATCTATGTATTGTCAAATCAAAAAAATCATTAAAAATACTGAAACATTAGGTTATGTCAATCACTACTTTAATAACAATCGTGAAGTATGGTTTGACCCTGAATTTGAAGAAGCTGGTTTTTTATGGTCTTCCAAAAAAGCTGAAATTATAAACATCAAAACTATTTTGAAGCAAAGAATTTTGACCCAATTGACTTATTACAAAAAACATGTACTATATTATATGGACGAAAGAAAAATTGAAATCGTTCCAATTCATAATTTACCATCTTATTTGGAACACCAAAGTCTAACAATTTGGTTTCAAAAAGACTTTCAATAATAAAATCAAAAACAATCTTAAAATAGTTTGACAATCGTATTAAAATATGCTATGTTAAATATAAGATTTATTTGAGGTACAAAAACTATGAAGTCAAGATTCGAAATTAAAGCTAATGCTGAACAATTAATAAAAACCAACAATCTTTGGATTACGGTTGGTTTAATTCCAACAATAGCTAGTCTTTTAGTAGTTACTAATCAAATTGGTGAAAACATGACATTAAACCAATTGAACATACCGTTATCTATCGTTATATCCTTCTTTGAAATCGGTTCTATGTTATATATCTACGACATCATAAACGAACGAAAAGAAATTCGACAAGGTTTCAAAAATCAATTCAGCGATATCATCAATAGTATCAACCTAAAATCATTCATTGTCTATTTATTAGTAAGCTTATACACAATATTATGGGCTCTTATCCCACTAGCAGGTATCTTTATCGCTATCATTAAAGGATATGCTTATGGATTAGCTATCTATCTCGCTAAAGATAACGACCAAATAGGTTACAATGATGCAATTACAAACAGTAGACGTCTAATGGATGGTAAGAAACAAAATAGATTTATGTTAAGTCTAAGCTTTATACCATGGATGTTACTAAGTCTTGTAACATTCGGTTTGGCAAACATCTATGTTATACCATACATGCTTGCTGCTGACGCAATCTATGCAAATGAAGTTATCAAAAACCAAAATTAAAAATAAAAATTAACCATGATAAAAATCATGGTTTTCTTAATTACAAGGAGCTGACTATGACTTATACACATTTAACACCATCATCTTTTATCAACGATTTAAAAGAATTATCAAAAAAACACAATTTCTCAACAAACCTCACTATTGCTCTAAGTCAAAATAAAATTCTATTACATCTAAGTTCAATTTATATCGAATTGAATGATATCGATGATTATCGAACTGTTCAATTTGACACAATCAAACAACTTAAAGATGATTTAAATTACTTCCTTGGAGACATATGTTTTGACAATAACCAAACATGTTATTTAACAGCTACTATTCCTAACGCTATTGTCGAAAGAGACCCCTACGATAACCTTGACATGTACTCTAATTATGATTTATTTGACGAAGATTACAATTCAAAATCAAAAAGTTCATTGACAATTGAACAAAACTTTGACGCACCTAAATCAAATATTGAGCATTTCAATCTCTTAATTGAAGACGGTCAAGCTAAACTTCAACATTCATATAATAAAGCTAAAATCTATCAATTTCAATACAATTTAGAATTAGTTGATACATTAAACCAAATTATGGAAAATCCATATCAATACGTATCAACTTCTCAATTGGAAGACGACTCTGATAAGTTATTTAATAATATTAACAGAATTTACCACAATCAGGATGATATGAATAAAAATATTAATAGTGGTCAGGTTGTTACTCATAAAACGTTAACATTCAACTATATGTCAGAATCTTACAAAGGTCAAATGACAGGTATCGTTTATAATACATTCTATGTCTCGCCTGATTATAATAAATTAAATGGTATGAAATACAAAAAGGTCAACAAAAATGTTCCAATGTATCACAGTATCATTCGTAACCATGCAAACCTAAGAACCACTTTTGGTTATAAATACCAACCATCACTTAGTCCATTTAATTTGAGAAAAATGAATGATTGTGAAAACACATATGAACAAACATTGACAAAAGTATTTGATTCTGATAACTTTAAATTTGACCAAATGAGACAGATTTATATTGATATTACAAAACCAACAAATATTGACCAAGTATTAGTTGATTTAGGAACCTACTACTTCTTGTCTAGAAATGAATTAGTCGCTCAAGTTTATCTTAACGTTGATGATATGAATTTATCATACAGCGATTTAGAAAAAGACGAATACAAAGAAGAATTAATGAAAACAGTTCAAAACTTTATTACACGCGCAACAAAGTAGTTTAGTAAAGCTAAACTACTTTTTATAATATGGAAGGAAATATCTATGTCCACCACATACAAACAAGCGTTAAAACACGTCCAATCATCATCATGGTCTGAATTTTTTAAAGCACAAGATTTAAATTATTTGATGGATATACTAGATAATTCAAAAAAAAGAATTTATCCATCACCTGAAAATATCTTCAAAGTTTTTGAGCTTGCTCCACAAGACATCAAAGTCGTAATTTTGGGTCAGGACCCATATTACAATCCAGGACAAGCAATGGGTTTGGCTTTCAGCGTCAATCCTGACGTGAAAACACCTAAATCATTAATAAACATCTTTAAAGAATTGAAATCAGATTTAGGAATTGAACGCACCAATCCAGACCTTACAGATTGGCACGAACAAGGCGTGTTTCTTCTAAACACAGCACTTAGCGTACCAGAAAAAGCACCAAATGCTCACAAAAAGTATTGGAAAGCTTTCACAAATGACTTAATTAGATATTTAGCAACAAGAAATCCCAATATTATTTACATCATGTGGGGCAATAATGCAAAATTTTATGGTCAAAAGATTAAATATTATCTTAATTCCAACGATTTGATTCACTACTCTCCCCACCCATCACCACTATCTGCCTATCAAGGATTTTTCAATTCAAAACCATTTTCTTGGACAAATCAAAAATTAAAAAAATTAGGTCAAAAGGAAATTAAGTGGTGATTAGAAAGGTTACAAATGCTTACAAAAACTGTAAAGAAATTAACACCACTTTTATTGAGTTTTATTCCATTATCAATTTTAATCATTTATCTGAGTGTAAACAATATGCTAAACGAAAACAGTTTATTAGTTATCAGCCTAGCTTTCATTGTAAATTTTATGACAGCATTAATTATATTGTTTAATGTGGTCAACTTAATAAAATATTGGATGTCATCAAACAACCTGAAAGATTTCATCCAATTAATATTATGGACAATCTCAGCATTAATCGTTGAATATTTAACCACAATCCCTCAAACAAGACTTGCCATTACAATGGCTAATGGGATTATAACAATTTATATATTCACATTAATTCACCAATATTTCAAACAAGGAGAAAGAAAATGATTAAAAAACTATTACAAAAGAAACCGTTAATTAAACCAATTCTTAGTCTTATACCATTAACAATTCTAGTTTTCTATTATGTTGCACGTTTCACATTAAGTCATGACAATATGATTTTCTTAACAATATCATTTCTTCTGAATTTAATTACAGTGTTAATTATTTCTTTCAGTTTAATTACAACTTTCATTAAATATAAAAACAATAATTACAATAAACTGAAAATTGCATTTTGGTCAACTCTTTTGATTTTATTTGAAATATCCACTTTATTCTCAAATAATTATACTTTATTTGAAAAATCAGGTGTAATTATAGCAGACGTACTAGCCATTGTTCAAATTATATACCTTATTAAAGAAAACAAAACGAAAGGAACTAAGTCAAATGTCTAATATTGCAGCTATCTTTGATATTGATGGAACTGTATTTCGTGATTCGCTACTACTTCAGCATCTAGAAAAATGCGTTGATTATGACGTGTTCCCACAAAACGCTAAAGACGAAATCAAAGATGTCAAAAAAAAATGGAAAAACCGTGAATTGGATTACGATGACTATATGTATACAGCAGTTGACACTTATACAAAATATCTAAAAGATAAATCTATTGAAGACATTGATTTTGTCGCTAGAAAAGTCATCGAAAAACAATATCAATTAGTGTACAAATATACTAGAAACAAAATTCTTGAACACCAAGAAAAAGGGCACAAAGTAATCTTCATTTCAGGCTCACCGTCATTTCTAGTTGAAAAAATGGCTGACAAACTTGGTGTAACAACTTGGTTTGCAAGTGATTACGAAACTATTGATAACAAATATACAGGTAATGTGAAACCCATGTGGGATTCAAAATCAAAAAAGAAAACACTTCAACTAATTGAAGACGTACTTGATATTAACCTTAAAAAATCTTACGCATATGGTGACACCACAGGTGATTACACCATGCTATCAAATGTCGGTTTCCCAACAGCCATCAATCCGAATAAAAAGCTATTCAAAAAACTTCGTGATAACAAAATTGATTGCAAAATCATTGTTGAACGAAAAGACATGGTTTATCGAATTGACTTGATGGATAAAAAATCGTCATTTATTCTGAACCAATAAGAAAGGAACCTCAAATGTCTAACTACTATACAGATAAAGTTGAAATGCAATTCAAAGCTTATATCAATGATATCGAAATCAAACAACAAGATGAATATTATGCTGTTAAAACATTTTTAAATGACATTTCTAAACTCATCGACGAAATTAAATCACAAAATCCTGAATTTAAACTTGATAAAATTCCAAACACCATTATTTACGAATTTATTAATGCTATTCACGATGCAGCTGAATACGGTGCTAGTTATTACCAAATTTCAGATTTCATTTGCGTAGAAAGAGATTACCAAACTGAAGACCTAACTGACATTTACATTACATATATGGGTCGAACAAATAGCTATTTCAAAGATATGAACGAAATGTTTGAAACAAATGCTTTTTAGAAAGGAACCTAAAATGCCTAAATCTAACACATTTACTGTAAACCTAACCGAAAAAGGTCTATTTTCAGGTTTATATAACACAATTTGGCTACATGACGAGTCATTAGAATACGAACTATTTGAATATCAAAAAAAACTTAAAAACAAATATCATAAAACTATTAATGTTGATTTTTCAGTAGACTTCAAGGAATACTTAGAAAAAATCGCTGAAGTCTACATTAACTATTTTGAAAATGAATTTTCAAATAGCAAATGGGAGCTAAAACTTGTCCAATCTCCACAATTCTACAATTACGATACAGACTGGATTGTATTGGACTGGATAAACGCTCCCGATAATGCTGAAGAACGATTCAACAATCATCTTGATGGCATCAAATCTGATGATGATGAATATCCATTTAATGATTTTGAATTATATACAATCTATGATTCATATGGTGGAAATGAAATTCTCCACGAAATCGCACAATTTGAAGATTGGTCTGGTGTTCCACTTGGATATGATGAAAATTGTGAACCAATTCTTCAAAAAGAAAACATTATCAAAAATCCTGATGGTACAGAAACCATCGAATATATCGAGGTAACACAACCATGACATCAACTATCCAATTCCAATCTCAAAATCTTAACGAAAAAGTTGTCAACAATGTTTTAAACAAACCTTTCAGTGCACTAACTCAAGATGAGTTACTTGACCTTAATCGTGAACTACAAAAAACATTAGAGTACCAAGCATCAGACCCAAAAACACAAAAAATCCAACGTCTATTATCATATAATCTAAACACACAAGCTTTCAAACCTCTTGACCAACGGTCATTTGTTGAATTTGTAATCGATTATATGGTCGATTGGATTAATGAAAATATTGATACAAACACACCACTTGAAGCCAATTATATCTTTGATGCTGCTATGGCTGATGGTACAATGACCTATAACAAAATCAAAAGCATTAACTACATCCATTCTTTTTGGGATGATTTCCTAGAAGAAGACATTGATATCTTCATTGACCAACCATCTGATATCTTTACAAGAACAGAAAGCTTCCTAGTATACCAATCATTCTACATGTGTGAACATCTGATTTCTGCTATTTGTGATGATAATGATATCCAAGATGAAGATAAAAAAGACTTCTTCTTAAATTATGTTGAAAATCATGATATTTTTGAAATTTCAGATTTAATCTATTAGAAAGGTCAGACTTATGCAACAAGTAAGAATCTTCACATCAAACTCATTATCCACACTAGAACATAACATTAACTATTGGTGCGCAAACAGAACAGTCAAAATTCTAAACACATCCATCACATGTGACACTGACAACTATTATGTTTGTGTCGTAACCTACTCAATTTAAATATTATAATCCAACTTTTACGCACTGAAGTAAAAGAAAAACCAGCATTCGCTGGTTTTTTTATATCGCAAAGAGTTGAACTCCATGTAATCCTTGTGAGAAGTAGTCAACTTCAACTTTATTTCTACGCCAAAATTGTGATAAACCATAATCAAATCCAAATTCAGTATAATTATCAGCAATCATATTAGCATAGTGTCCTTTAGAATTCTTCCATTGATTGTATAACTGATTAGCAATAATTTTCTCACTAAATAATTGATAAACATTATAAGGTAATGTACGTCCAGCTAGGTTTTCACCCATACCACGGTTAGCATATTCAGTTCCTTTTGTCACAGTATGCCAAGGTGTACCCTTAGTATCACGAACGTGAGACATAATTTTACCTTCATCATTCCAGAATCCAATGCTACCATTATTAACCATTTCCTTAGCACGAATTGTACTCAATTTATATAAACCATCAGACCATTTCAACTCACGTTTACCTAATCGTTTACGTTCAGCATTAACAAGTTTCAAGACTTCTAAACCAACATTCTTATGATTAATATAAGTACCGTCATTAAATTTAGCAATCGTTTCATCAGATAATGGTGCGTTAGCTGCATGATAAAAATACGGGTCCTCTTTTGTATAAACAATACTATTCACTAGATTTCGGTCAGCACGTTTAGTAATCTCATCTTGACCTAAAGCTTTGATTTCTTCAGCTGATAACTTAACATCTTGTCTAAATGAAACTAATTTAATGTCTTTTGCATGTTCGCTCAGTCTATACATACCTTGCTCACTTGCTTCACCATTCTTAGCTTTACCACCAACACGAAGAACTCTAGCAATAGGTTCAACACGTTGTTCATCTTTCAAGGTTGATGATAACACTTTACCGTCTTCACCTAAAACTTCTTCATAACGACGAACAATTCGTCCATCCTTACCTGGATTTTCAACTTTCGTTGAACCAATTTCTAAATTATTATCAATAACTTCTTTTGTGGGAGCTGGAATACTTTCAACGGTGCTTTTAGCAACAGTTTGTGTTTTATAAGTTGGACGCTCTTGTTGAAATTCAGGAGTTCCTTTTTCAGTTACAACTTTTTGTGGAGCTTTATATTCAGGCAAAGCTGGTTGAACTTCAGGTGTACCTTTTTCAGTCACCACAGCTTCTGGAAGTTCAGCTCTTACTTCAGGGGTTCCCTTTTCGGTAATCACAGATTGAGGTTTCTCAGCTTGTACCTCTGGTGTTCCTTTTTCAGTCACAACAGCTTCTGGTAATTCAGCTTGTACTTCAGGCGTACCTTTTTCCGTAATAACTGCTTCTGGACGTTCAGCTTGTACCTCTGGTGTTCCCTTTTCAGTTACAACAGCTTCAGGTAAAGCTTGTTGAACTTCTGGTTCACCCTTTTCTGAAATTAGAGCTTGAGGCAACTCTGATTGAACTTCAGGCGTACCTTTCTCAGTAATAACAGCTTCTGGTAATTCAGCTTGTACTTCAGGCGTTCCTTTTTCAGTAATAACTGCTTCTGGTAAAGCAGGTTGCACTTCAGGTTCTCCAATATTTACAATAACTGTTTCACCAACTTCATTAACAACAGCTGAATCCAACGGTTGTTGAACCTCTGGTTCACCTTTTTCTGTAATGACTGCTTCTGGCAATTCGGCTTGAACTTCAGGTGTACCCTTTTCAGTAACAACAGCCTCTGGTAATTCAGCTTGAATTTCTGGCGTTCCCTTTTTAGTTACAACACCTTCAGGTAAAGATTGTTGCACTTCTGGCTCGCCTTTTTCTGAAATCACATATTCAGGTAAAGACTCTTGAACAGCTGGTTCACCCTTATCAGTCACAATTGCTTCAGGCAATTCTTCTACAATTTCAGGCTCACCATGTTCTTCAATAACATACTCAGGTAAAGCTTCTCTAACTTCAGGTTCACCTGTCTCAAAAATAAATTCTTCAGGCTTACTTTCAGTTACTGTAAAATCATTATCAGTTCCAATGGTCTGTAAAACATAATCAATAGTTGGATTTACACCAACATTAGATTCAGCTTCTTCAGACTCATTTGAATCATTAACGATAAAACCAGAATAATCAGGAACATCAATAGATTCAACATAATTGTAAACCCAGTTTACTAAACCTGTTCCTTCATCAGCTTTCTGTTCCAAGATAGACGTTTGATTAGATTCTGTACCTTTTTCTTCAGGTTTAGAATCAATAGACGATTCGGATTTTGGTTCAGCGTTTGAGTCAATATTGCATTGACTTAAAGTTGATGCTACACCGACTAGTGTAACAGAACCTAAAATCCATTTCCATAAATGTTTTTTATTCACGATACAAAAACACCCTTCTAAAATAAATTTATAATAATTTATATTATATAAAAAATACTAAGATAAGTAAAGTTAAATTTGTAAAATTTAGTTGCTAAAGCAACTTGGTCTCAAAAGAGACCAATAAACAAAAGGGTTTTTATAAAAAATAATATTTAGTTTTTTATTTCAGGTTTAGGTTTAAGTGAGATATAAGGCTGCTTTCAAGCAGCCGAGTTATTATTCGTAAAATAACAATAATTAAAAGAGGTATTAATCATGGCACAAAAATTTTACGCAATCAAAAATACAAATCAAATCGTAAAAACTTGGGACGAATGCAAAGCCGTTGTTGACGGTCTATCTGGTGCAAAATACAAGAGCTTTAAAACCAAAGAAGAAGCACTTTCTTATCTTCTTGATGAGGTCGATAACGCTCCAAAATCTGCACCAAAATTGGAACCAGAAGTTGTAAACTACATTTCCGACAACGGAATTTCTGGAACAATTACATATGCTGAAACAGTTGACCCATTCACACTTCCACTATCAGGAACTGTATTTGCTGTTGACGGTTCATTCAACACTGAAACTAAAGTTTACGGTGCAGGAATTGTTCAATATGACCAAAACCTAAACATCGCTCAACAACGTCGTGCGAACGGTTCTAAAGAAGAATTCGCACAATCTCGCAATGTTGCAGGAGAAATTCTTGCTTTTGCCACAGCTATCACAATGGCTACTGAACAAAAATTGTCAGAAATCACATTTATTTGTGACTATGAAGGCGACTTCCGTTGGGCTGCACCAAAATCTGTTGTCGTTAACAACCAAGCTTGTTGGGGTAACAAAAAGTCAAGCCCTATTGCTGAATATCACGCAAAAGCTATGGACTACGCTAAACAAAATGGTATTGACAAAATTCATTTCGTTTGGGTTCGCGGTCATAAAGGCATCGCTTCTAACGAAGCTGTTGATGAATTAGCTAAAATGGCTTGCGGTTTAGCGTGAACCCAGAAATGAGATGATTATTCATCTCATTTTTTTTTTATTTTCAGTATCCTGAAACGGAATAATTTCCGAGTTTATACCAAAATTTAGATGAAATTTTATTATAAAGGAATACTATTATGCCAACTAATTATAAAATTAAAAAACTAAACGCTTACACAGTTGATATCCAAATTGCAGGAACCACATTTAGAAATGAAAAAGATTTGGAACAAGTTCACAAAGCTCTAAAGAATTCAAAATCTCATAATGTAAAATTTGAATACGAAAAAGATAACAAAGCTGACCCAAATGCGGTAAAAGTTTACATCAACGATATCCATGTCGGATTCATCCCAAAGGAATTCTGCAAACGTTTCAAAGAAACTATGTACAAATGGAAAATTATCAAAAGAACAGCTTATATGATTTGTGGATGTTCTAAAAATATCCATGATTCCTATCATGTTGTTATCACCGTTAAAGAAAGGACTTAAACATGAAACTTAATTACGAAAAATTAAAACAAAAACGTATCTTAGACGGTCTAGAATTATATCTCAATACTCGAGAAATTTATATTCTTAACGGTTCAGATTTTGATACCATTACGTTAGGAAACGGTATTACCTTTATTGTTGAAAACGGTGAACTACGATACTATGGTGGACTACTTAATTCAAACGTCCAACAAATGTCAAACCTAACAGAAGTTATGAAAATCTTACAAACTGCTATTACACTTGAATGTCCTGTTTTTGAGGATTAGAAGGGAAACAAAAAAATGCTTACCGTTAAACAAATCGAAGAAATTATTAAAATTAATCGAGATACTAAATCAATTAAATACGTTGATGAAAACAAAAATCCAATTGAACCCACCGAAAAATCAATTGTTGAGGATATTGAATACACCGAATATTTCAACGGTGGACCTTTTGGTGGTTATTCTGAACACAATTACATCATCACTATCAAAAATGAAGACAGTTTAGAAAATCAATCATTTATCAAATATTTACTAAACAAATTCGATTCAAAATTTACAATTGCAAGTAAAATTTTGTTATTGTTATATATTTTCTCACTGTTCATTCCATTTCCACATGAAAACACAGATATTATATCAACGTTGCTATATCTTTATCTAAGTTTTGCAGCATTAATTGGAGTATATTTACTTTTGTTTTTAATCGCATTATATCTATATTTCATTCCAGAAAAATCTTCAAAAATCAAACAAATCAAAACTATATCAGCCGTTCTTATTATACCGATTATTAGTTATATAACATCTTCAATGTTCAACATTATCACACCAGCTCAATTACTATCAATACTACCTTTATTATCTATAATTGTATATTGTTCTATCAATTTTACAATTTTCGGTAGTGATAACATTATAAACTTTACTAATAAATCATCATCAAAATACAATTTTGATTTCACCAAAATTAAAAGAATCTTTTTCAAAAAGTAAAGGGGAGTAAAATCATGTTGAAAAACATCATACGTCAACTTAATTTAACATTAACAAAACAAAAGAAAGCTGATTCTAAATTTAGAATCACCAAAATTAATCCAAATAATACAAACCAAGATGATTTGGCATTTGGAAACAAATTCGACATCCTAACAAAAATTAATCCTGAATTAGATATTACATTCACTATTATCGACGAAACTAGATACAACATCATCATGTCTTACCAAGAAAAGCAAATCTTCACATTCCTTGGTATTGATACAGAACAATCAAAAATAGTGACTAAATATCATACATTTAATAAAAACGAATTTTTGAAACAAATATCCTATTTAAAACAATCTCAGCAAAGCTGAAACAAATCAATCTCTGAATGGCTTCTGAGACCTCACAGATTGCCCCAGAATCAATTTTAGAGGCACAGTCATCCAAATACACCACTCAAAAATAAAATCGCTTAGAGAGCGTTTTAGAGCATTAGAAAAGATATCTATAAAATATGAAACTAAAGACAATGAAAAGGTGATTAAAATGACAGAGTTATTACATCAATTAACAACAAAACCTACGTATGAACATACAATATGGATTATATTATTAATTAGTGTTTGTATCAGCTTGCTTTCATTTATTATCCAATTGGAAAATGCTGAGAAATTCACATCGGTTATCATATCATTTATCACATTCATAGCATTTTCAATCCTATTTGGTACATTGCAAAACCACATAAACCAAAATATTGAAACATCTATTACTAACAAAGAATATACATTAACTTTAAATGGTGCTGTATTAGAATTAACTAGTAATTCACCATATTTAAAATCAGAAATTTTAGATGTTGTTTATCAGGATGATAAACGGTTTCAAATCAAATACAACAATCAATATTTTGATATTGACAAATCACAAGAAAGAATTAATCTAAAATAATTAGGAGTTCCAAATGAACGAATTGATAAACCAATTAAGTACACTTCCACCACTAGAACACGCATTAACTATTCTATTGGTATTGGTATCATTCTTTTCATTAATGTTTGTCATAATTTCACTAGCGCCAAACGGTGACCCAAAAAGTGACTTAAAGTTGGCTTTTATAATGCTAACCGTGTTTATTGCGTCTACTTTTATTCTTTACTCAAACACTACAAAAGTAAATAACATAAGACAGTCAATTATTGATAATAAAGACTATCAATTAAACCTAAAAGGTTCTATCTTAGAATTAAAAAGTCCTACACCCTATATTGAATCAAAAACTTTAAAAGTTATTTATCAAGATAACAAACTCATTCAAGTAGAATATAAAGGTAATTACTTCAATATTGATAAATCCCAGGAGAAAATCAATGACACAAATTGACCCTCAAGTAAAAGCTAAAATTGAAGAAATTGTTGCAGACATGCCATCAATTTTCCATCAACTTAATCTTTTAACTGATTTTGTTTACACATTAGGTCACAACGAAACAGACCCGACGATTCTCAAACTAATGGACCTTTATCATAATCACAGTGACCTTATTTTAGAATACTTTATCGAAAAATACAGAGCGTCTAAATAGGCGCTCTAATTTAGGAGAATTTAATGACTAAACAAACAATGCATTTTCATTATGAACCCATGGCTTTAGCTAGACAACTGGTGACACTTCATTTTGAAACAAAATTAAAAGCGTTCGATACCAGTTTATTATCTCATGGTAATTATGAAATTGACTATGAAACACCAGTTTTTATTCGTGAAGCTGTATATAAAACTTTAGACGATATGTCTGATGAACAACTAGAAGAATTCATGTCTCAAGTAGCTCGTGAACACAATATCAAAGGTGACTTCTTCTTTGACAAATATCTACCTGAAATCTTTGAAAAGATTATTCAATCTGAATATTTCAAAGCTATTCTCGAAAAATGTCACCAAAAACATCCAGTTTTTGATTCTTATGTTAAAGACCTAACATCAAATATTATTTACAAAGCTAAATATGCTTGCCATTATGATACAATTGTTGCAATCTTAAGTCAACATCCAGAATTGAACACACCTGAAAAACAAGATGATTTCGTTATGACTAAACTGCAACTTATAGGTGAATCTTACAACAAAGATTGGTATAAACCAAAATACTTTGTTGTTCCCAAAGAAGATAATTCTAAATTATATCAATATGATGTTCAAGCTGCTTTTAATAGAGTCTATACTGACGCTTTAATTGCAAGCAACACAGAAAAACCTGAACTAATTTGGAACATCATTATCGATGATTATGAAAACAACAAATTCATCAATAAAACCATTAACGATAAACAAAAAGTTATCAAATATTTGATTCAATATAATGTTTTAGAAGAAGCTCAAGATATCAATCCTGATTTCTTCACAAATGATGTTAACAACATCATTGAATTTATTCAAACTAATAATGAATTGTTCATTACCAAATCAAACGATGCTGAATTAGTTGATTTAAAACCAACATTCGATACTATCAATTATGATAGGGAAGAACTAATCATTTACAAAGATTAATAAAGGTCTTAACAGAAAAAAAAAATTACTAAAAAAGCAATTAAAATTTTGAAAGGAATATAATACATAAATGCACCACTACTTCAAATTTGGTTTCGATTTAGGCTATGGATATGGACTTCCAGTCCTAATCGAAATTGATAAAGAAACAAAAGAAAACTTGCAGCTGTATTTTCAAAGAGATTACTCAGACGATGATTTCATCTCTTTTGACGAAAACTATGTCACCGTCAATCCACTTATTGAATCTGCCGAATTTTTTGAAACAGAAACCCCACTTCCACTTGATTTCAAATCAGAATATATTCTCACCATCATGTTGAACTATTTTGAACAACCATTCTGAACTAATTCGTATGGTTGTTGATAAAAAAGTGGATACAGTCTATGTTTTATATAAAGATAGACTGATTCGCTTTGGTTTTGAATTATTGGGGTTTCTATTGAAGTTGTTAATCAACAGTTTGAAAGTTCAAAAGAAGAATTAGTTACTGATTTAATTCAGATTATAACTGTCTTTTCTGCTAAATTGAACGATAAACGAAAGAATAAAATGCAAAATTTTAAGAAGGATTTAGAAAATGACTAGTATAACTTTAGTTACAGAATCTAAACTTTATCTAAAAGACAATACTCCTTTATATGACTACTTTGATGATTATTCTAAATTATTTAACTTCTTGGTTCGTAGGTGTGTTCACCACTTAAAGAATAAATTAAATGGTGAGTCTGAATCTCAGTATCGAACAAATTTGATGTTTGAATTTAATATTACAAACCGTATGGCAAAAGCTGTTATAAGAACGGCGAAGAACCAATTGAAGTTATTAAAGGAGTCTGCTAAATATCAATATAACAACTTGTATAAGCGCAAACGTTCTTTATTGAAAAAAATAACAAAGTTCAAAGCTATTTTATCTTCAAGCTCAACCTCTTTAAAAAGAAGAAAGTTGACAAAACTACGCTTGTTTTGGATTCAGATGAAATTAAATAAGGTGAATCAACTCATTGATAATGGATTGAAACTACATTTAACGTTTGGTACAAAATTTTTTTTAAAAAATAACAAACAAAAGTTTTTTGCCAAAAGAGATAATCAAGTTGTTTACATTGGGGATAAAAATGAGAAGTGTGGGAATCAACAGTTTCAAATCAATTTCAACTCTAAGTACAATAAGTTTGAATATAAGTTGAGATTAGACAATCATTGGATTTCAGGTAAGAATAAATACATTTATGGAACTTTTGTTTTGAAAAATAAAGAAGCAAAATTACACATTTTGAAGACTTTATCAGAAAAGAAGTCTAACCCTTTGACTTATCGAATCATCAAAAGAAAAAACATCTTATATTTACAAATTATGTACCGAAGAGAAGATACGGATATCACAAGAAGTAACTATGGTGTCTTAGGTGTCGATTTTAACAAAGGTTTTATATCTGTTTCTGAAATCAACTCAGATGGGAAATTACAATCTCTAACTAGATATAATTATCTACATCAAGGAAAAGCAACTAAAACAAAAACATCCATGTTAAATTTGGTTTCTAAATTGGTAAATCAAGCCAAAGATGTCGGAAAAGATATTGTTATTGAAGATTTAGTGAGTTTAGACTCAAATAAGAAACAAGAAAAAATAACTTCAAAGAGTTACAATCGTATGATTAACAGTTTGAAGTTTAGTTTATTTAAACATTGCTTATTAAGCAAAGCAACAAAAGAAGGGGTTTTAGTGCATACTGTGAACCCTTATAACACAAGTAAAATAGCTAGGAAAAGTTATACATATAGAATGAAATTAAATGTACATGATGCAGCTTCTTATGTCATTGCAAGAAGATTTTATCAATACGACTAAATAAAGATTATTTAATACAATCTGAAGACAAGATACGGAAAGATTGTGAAATTAAGTAATACAATTTAGTGTTTGAGAGAGTCTTTATTGTTTTGAAATAAAGAGGATTTTCAAACTATTAAAATAGCTTACCGTACAGCTAATTTAATTGAAATATTAAATGAAAGGAATAGAATGACTATTTATAGTTATTTCTTTACGGTTGTATTGTTTGTCAAAATTATGAAAGTTGAGGTTAAAAATGTCAAACAAAAAAATTAGAAAATTCGAATCAATCGATGAAATCCACAAAATATGGAATGATGAGACATTTATTCTTTATCATCAAATTGAACGTCTAATGCTAAGAGCTCATGTCAATCTGTCAACAAAACAAGAAGAAAAACTTTTCCCTGAAATCCCAGATTATGCTATTATTGATGACAAAATTTATAGTCTTGAAGAATGTTCACATCTTGAATGGACACCATTTAGAGATGTAGATGGTAGCAGTTATTGTGAAATAGAATTAACTGAAATCAAAAATCACGATGACGTTAAATCTATCCTAAAAGCATATAATAATGCATACAAAGGCATCTAAAAACACCATTAATTTAAACTAATATAAAATAGCGTCATTTGACGCTATTATTTTGTTACAAAATCGGTTCAGATTTAGATTAATTAAAGGAGAAAAACATGAACCAATCTAAAGAACATATTGAAGCCAAAAATGCTATTGAAAATCTAAAAAATCACGATACAACTATTTACAGTCGATTAAACAACTACATTCAATTTTTAGGAATTAATCCTGATAATTTAGATTTAGACCAAGTTGCTAAAGACATTAGAAATGTGAGTGGAAAATAAAAATGAAAACATTAACACAACAATTAAAAGAACAACATCAAATTGAACGTAAATTAGAACCAATTGAAATTGAAATTGCAGAGTTTCTAAATCAAAAAGAAATTTTTAACAAAATTAAAGAATCTCTAAAATATCAATTTGAAGTTAGAGATAATGTAACAAAAAATTTTGAAACCAAATTAATTCCAAAAAATAAAAACACTTATAACCTATTCATAGGAATTAAAGAAGATAATAAGAACTCAGATTATAAAACTATTGTATCAGGTGATATAAAATTAAACATTAGAAAAAATAAACTAACGTTTAAAACTACAACACTCAAAAATAACACCTTTAAAAACGATGATGTTGTTACAGTTATTAGACATTTAGTTGGTAAATAAAAGAAAGGAACTAAATTATTATGCGTACACTACTACTACTTCGTGGAGCACCAGGTGCAGGAAAATCAACATGGATTGAAGAAAACAATCTCCAAAATTACACTCTTGAAGCTGATAAATTCCGTCAATTAACATCAAATCCAATCCTTGGAACAGACGGTCAGTTACAAATCACCCAAGACAACGATAGATTAGCTTGGGAACTATTGTATCAAGCACTTGAATCACGCATGCATCGTGGTGATTTTACCATCATTGACGCAACACACTCAAGTGAAGCTATGTTCAACAAATACAAAGGTCTTGTAGAAAAATACCGTTACAAAGTTTACTACAAAAACTTCGACATTAGCCTTGAAGAACTAAAACATCGTAACGATATTCGTCCAGAACATAAACAAATTCCAATTAATGCTATTGAGCGTATGAAAGCTCTAATTGACAATACAAAACCATCTTCATTTGCATCAGAAATTGAAGATATCTCTGAAATTATTAATTACTGGACAGATGATTTGACTGATAAATATGAACATGTCAAAATCATTGGTGATATTCAGGGTTGTTACACAGTCCTAAAAGAAGCTATTGGTTCAGATTTAGATTCAAAAACCAAATATATCTTCGCAGGTGACCTACTTGACAGAGGTATTGAAAACAAAGAAGTCTTAGACTTCATGCTATCCATTTACACAAAACCAAATGTTGTATTCATCGAAGGAAATCACGATACTCATTTGCGTAATTGGGCTATGGATTCTTGGGATTTGAAAAAATCAGGTGAACCAAAAATTCCTCGTGAGTTTAAATTCAAAACTTTACCTCAACTACTTTGCCAAAAACCAAAATCAGATTTCAAAATTAACACATATACTACTGAAGATTGGGATATCTATTACACAGTAAATGACCAAAAAACAAATATTCCAGTTTGGACAACCGAAGATGAATCAGGTCAAACCATCATCACAGAACCATATCTTAAATATAAAGATAGAACTCTTTGGTTAAAACCACACCAAACTTCAAAAACTGAAATTGACACATGTATTGAAATTAATGAAATTGATTCAGAAAAATTAAAATCAAAAGTGCGCCAATTTGTACGTCGATTCCGATTAGCATACGCTTTTGAATTCCATAGCCAAAAATATTTTGTTAACCATGGTGGAATTTCAGCATTGCCTAATATGACTACCATTTCAGGTGACCAATTAATTCGTGGTGTCGGTGGTTATGAATTCCAAATTGATGAAGCTTGGGAACAAAGTTACTTAAATAACAAAACTCAAGGATTTACTCAAGTACATGGTCATCGCCATACCGAATCAACTGAACACTCTATCTGTTTGGAAGATGATGTTGAATACGGTGGAAACCTAGTTATTCTTGATATTTCAAAAGATGGTCATGAAATCAATAAATTTAAAAACACAGTTTTCAAAGTCCCAACAGAAGATGACTTTGAACGTGAACGCAAAGCTTGGATTGAAGACACTCAAAATCCAACTACAAACAAAATGATTCATGACAAATACATCAAAGTCAAAGACCTTGATGATAATCTCATGTCACTAAACTTCACAGACAAGGCTTTCCGTAAAGGTAAATGGAATAAAAACACCATTACTGCTCGTGGATTGTTTGTAGACAAAACATCAGGTGATATCAAAATTCGTTCTTATAACAAATTCTTCAACATCAACGAAAATGCTGAAACATCTGTTCGAGAACTAAAGAAAAAAGTTAAATACCCATTAATGGCTTACGATAAATACAATGGGTTCTTAGGAATTGCATCTTCTGTTAATGGTAAATTCACATTAGCTTCAAAATCAACAACAAAAGGTCCTTTTGTTGAATACTTCCAAGAAATCTTTAATAATCTTACAGATTCTGAAAAAGAACAATTGAAACAATTATCTGAAACATATAATTGTTCATTCATATTTGAAGTAATGCATATTAATGACCGTCATATCATTGATTTCAAAGAAAATAGACTAGTCATCCTAGACGCTATTCCAAATTCATATGACATCAACGGTGTTACTGTTGACGCTGAATTTTCAGAAAAAGTTCTTAGTCAATTACAAATTGAATCAGACTTCTTCTCTCGTAAAGAACTCGTTAAAGAATTTAACGACATGGCTGATTTAATGCGTTACATCCATGAACATAAACATGACCGTACATCTGAAGGTTTAGTTATTGAAGACCAAAACGGATACATGTTTAAAGTTAAATACGAATACTATACTGAACTAAAACGTCTGCGTGGAATCAAAGATATGGTGAAAGCATATTACCATAACAAAACCGTAACACAATATGCTAATAATGCAACTCAAGTAGCTTTTGCAGCATGGTGCAAAAAACAACCATTTGAAAAATTAAAAGATGGTCACATCATCGATTTATTCAAAGAATACGAAACACAACTAGGTTCAAAGGCTCTATAATATAGAGCTCTTTGAGCTTTATCTTATAGGAGAAAAACATGTCAGAAACACATTTTATTCCAAAAGGAACAATCATTTCAGGATTCGCAGGAATCGGAAAAACAACTGCTGCTTTAAAATACGATAATGTTATTGACTTAGAGTCAAGCCAATTTTTTTTCGAATTACCTGACAATTTGACAAATAAACATTACGAAAAACTAAAAGGTGATTCATCACGACCAATCAATCCTAACGGATTATCAGATTACGTCGATGCCATTATTCAAGCTAAAGATAAATATGATTATGTACTAATCGCAATGTTCCCCGCTTTGATTGAAGAATTAAACAATAGAAACATTGATGTTCAGATTGTTTTACCTCATATTGACGATATTGTTGAATACAAATCTCGATATAAAAATAGAGGCAATCATAAACATTGGATTGATAATATGATTAAAAATTGGAACAATTATTTGGACCCAAAAAGTCCAGATTTTATTACAAATAATAGAAATCTCAAAAAACCAATCAAAGAACCTATCATTTTAAACAAATTGTGTACAGACCCTACTAAACCATTTGTGATGAGAGAATCTTTGTCAGATATCATTGATGGAAACATTCGTTTTAAACCTCAATATATTGTCAATCAATTGAAAAAATCACTAGCAGATATGGATGTTGAAGTTGAGCAACACGTTGTTCTAAAAAACACTATCATTCTCAAATACTTATTTGAAACTACAGAACTTGATGTTGAAACATATCATCAAGTCACAATTGGATTAACACCATTAGCTAACAATATTGATTTTAATGTAAAAGAAAATGACGTTGAAATCATCTTTGAAAAAAAAGTTGATTCTGCACAAAACTCTGATGATTTCTCACCAAAATTTAGATTTTTTGAAATCAATTCAGATGAAGACATTAATAAATTGATTGACCTCATCACAACATTAGTTGTTAATGATATTCATTTCACAAAAACTTTACAAAGATTAGAATTTGAAGAATTATATTAAAGGAGAATATCCATGTCAACATTGAAACAAGAATTAGAAGAAACCCCAAAAGAATTTTTACGACTAAATCATTTCAAAGTCGTTGAAAAATAAAAAAAGGATGATGAATAATGTCAATTACAAAAGAACAATTTGAATTATTTAACAATAACTTTGAAGTCGTTGAAATTACAAACAATGTATCTGAATATAAAGCAATGTTTGATTATGAAGACATCAATAAAAAAGAAGATTCTCCAGGAGAATCATTCCTAGACGTGAATTGGAACTTGAAAAGTTCAGAACCATTTGAATCAAAAGGTTACTCAATCATGAGTAAAGACCCAAACATACTTATTACACATGTTTATGGTTTAGAAGACATTCAAAATTTCATTAAAAATGAAATGAATACTTATTTAAAATTGAAAGGAATTTAATATGTATATTCAAGCATCACAAAATGAACGTGATTTATCAATCAACACAATTTACAATAACCAAACATTATACTCATCAATTAGATGTATTGCTGAAGAAATTCTAGGACGTCTTATGGAGTCCAATTGGCTCACAGAAAATGATTTAGACGCTGTTGAAATCAATTTAGAAAACATATTCGAGGAATATTTTACATCATGTTCACCAGAAGAAAATGCTGCTCGATTGCAATTCCTAATTGACAACACAGAATCAGTCCTATCAAAAATTAAGGATACTAATAAATCACTTAATATTGTTGGTCATAACACACCTAATTATGAATTAGTGATTTATACAACGAAACCCAACAACAGATTCTTCCTAACAGCTTATTCAAATATTGATGATGATATGCTTTGGGATGAAATGATTGAATGGGTAGATGATTTAGGTTACAATGATAATCTTTAGAAAGGATATTCTATGAAAAAATTATTTAACGCTTCCACTATTTTAGGATTCATAATGTTTCTATCAACCGTAGGTTATTACCTAATCGCAAAACCTGACAACATGTCTGATGATGCAAATTTTATAGCGACACTAATGTATTGGTCTTTCTTAACAATTTCTAATCTCTTATTTGGATTGATATTATACGTCCTTGAACTTCTAAGATATCAAAAATATTAATCAGAACCACACGGTTCTGATTTTTTTTCACCTAAACATTCGTTATACACGAACATTAGACACACTGTCTAAAAA